>OCVV011361280.1_pt1 | contig 23418 bp, 18 predicted proteins | sample 1539721 | NCBI WGS metagenome assembly OCVV01 (sample SAMN02144230, study PRJEB22623) | gut metagenome | biome: sheep rumen | host: Ovis aries | place: New Zealand
GCGAAAAATGCATTTGAAAGGATGTAGCCATGAATATTTCCGAAGCCGTCCAGTTCCTTGCCGAAGAAGCGAAAAAGTCCGCCACCGCATTTGACATTATCGGTGGACATTCCAAATCTGAAGGCGTTTCCGTTTTTCAGGGAAAAGTCCAGAATACAGAAATTTCGGAATCCGTCGGGGTGGGCATTCGCGCCTTTAAAGGGGTAAAGCCCGGTTACGCTTATACGGAACGCTTGACAGAAGACGCTCTTCGTCAAACAGTAAAAGACGCCTTGTTGCATACGCAGTTCACCAAGGATCTTCCGATTGAACTTCCGCATCCCGAAAACCATCCGTTCCGCAAGATCGAATACAATCCGGACTTGAAAAATGTGACTCTTGCCCAGATGGCGGAACTTTCGATGGATATTGAAAAGCGTTGCTTTGCTCTTTCGGAAGATGTGAAGAACGTTCCGTATCTCGGCTGCCAAAAGGAAGAATCCCTGACGGTTTTTGCCAATTCCAACGGCGTTTATTTTGAACGCCGCGACAATGGCATTGGCGCGGGCGCCGGGGTTGTCGCGGAACGTGGCGATTCGAAAAAGCTTGGCGGCTTCGATCAAGATAAGATGAGCCTTGAAGAACTTTCTGCCGAAACGATCGCGAAAAAATCGGTGGAACGCGCACTCGAACTTTTGGAACCGAAGAAAATTCAAACCGGCAAGATGCCGGTGATTCTTTCGGAACGTGTCGCAGGCCAGGTTCTTGGCATGTACGCTTCTTCTTTTGTCGCGGAAATGGTGCAAAAGGGGCAGTCCCGCTTGCAGGGAAAGCTCGGGCAAAAGATTGCCGGGGCGAACCTTACGATTTTGAGCGACCCGACTCGCGAAGACCTTCCGGGTGTCAAAACATATGACTCCGAAGGAACTTATGCGGATACGGTGACCGTGGTGAAGGACGGCGTCCTTTCGGAATTTTTGTACAATCTGGAAACGGCCCATGTCGAGGGTCGAAAGAGCAACGGCTGCGCTTTACGTTCTTACGAAGGCAAGGTCGGTGCGGGATTTTCGAACCTGGTCGTTTTGCCGGGAGAACATACGACCGCAGAGCTTTTGAAGCTCTTTCCGAAATGCCTGCTTGTGGTGCGTCTGGAAGGCAATTCCGGCTGCAGCGCAATCAGCGGAGAAATGAGCATCGGCGTGCAGGGTATGTATGCGGAAAATGGCCAGATCCTGCATCCGGTGGAAGGGGCGACTCTGAGTGCCAATTTTATCGATTTACTTGGATCGCTCGTGGCTATCGGCAAGGATTATCCGGAATCTTACACAAGCCGTCAGGTTCCGGCCTTGGCGTTCCCGGAGATTGCGGTATCCAATTAGTCGTGAATGACAAAATCTGAGAACGAGGGGTCTCATTTTGTCATGATTTTGTAAAAATCGTAACAAATTCTCCCTTTGTTGCAACTTTTTGCTTTGCTATTTCATCAAAAGGGGGATTATAACGGTAGGTATTTATGAAGCCTTTTCTTTCGATAGCAACGATTGTTTTCGGTATTTTCCTGATTTCGGCCTGTTCTTCGGATTCCGCAGGCTCCTCGGTTCAAAAAAAAGCGGCTTCGAGTGTCGGTAAGGCGCAGAGCTTACGCGTTTCCGGCTATATTGCGATCCCGGATTCTACGTCGGGAACTTATACGGCAGATGGCGAGCTTGTGGCGAAGGAGCAGGTGGATCTCAAAGCGGAAACTTCGGGAAAGCTTGTGAAGCTGTATGCGAAGGACGGTCAAAAGGTTTCCAAGGGAACGCTTTTGGCGAAGCTTGACGATGCGGAACTTCAGGCGAATTTAAAAAGTGCAGAAACGGCTTTGGATCTCGCCGAGAAAAAAGCCGCTCGCACAAAAAAGCTTTATGAAAAGGACGGCGCGACTGCCGAAGAACTGGAATCGGCAGAAAGTGCCGTGGAATCGGCAAAGGCTTCCAAGGAGCTGATCGAAGCCCAGCTGAAAAAGACCGAAATTCGGGCTCCTTTTGCGGGAACCCTTGGCGTTGTTGAAGTTTCGGAAGGCGCCTGGATGACTTCCGGCTCTGCCGTGGCGACGCTTACGAATACAAGCGAACTGAAGGTAGAATTTGAACTTCCGCAGCGGTTCTCGCGCAATGTGAAAGTCGGAGACAAGGTTGTTTTAATCGATACGGAACAGGGGATTCGTGCGGATGCAAAAATCTGCTTCCTGGATGCGATTCTTTCGAATTCGAGCCGTACCCGTAAGGCTCGTGCCGTGTTGAATAATAAGGGCGGAAAATATCTGCCGGGAACCTATGTGCGAGTCCAGTTGGATTTTGGGCAAGGAAGCATTGTCGGAATGCCTGTTCCGTCGGAATCGGTCACTCTCGATGCGAATGGCGCCTATGTCTTTATCGTTCAGAATGGCAAGGCGAAGAAGGTAGACATTAAAACCGGTTTAAGAACCCCGATTACAGTCGATGTGCTGAAAGGCCTTTCGGCGGGCGATACGGTAATCGCTTCGGGCCTGATGAGCGTGCGTGAGGGAATGAATATTGAAATCAAGGAACTCACGAACAATATGAATTACGGGGTGAACGAATGAGCTTTTCTACGCTTTCCATTCGACGCCCGGTGCTTGTCACGGTGTTCTCTTTGGGCATTGTGCTGATTGGAGCCTTTGGGGCGTCAAATTTGGGTATTCGTGAATATCCGAATGTCGATTCTCCGATCATTACGGTCCGTACTACTTATACAGGCGCAAATGCTTCCGTGGTAGAAACGGAAGTCACCGAAATCATTGAGGCTTCGGTAAACAGCGCTTCGGGCATTAAATCTTTGACTTCCACGAGTTCTGATGGAAGTTCTACGATCCGCGCGGAATTCGAAGTGGGAACAGACCTTGAAGCGGCTGCGAATGATATCCGCGACCGAGTTTCCCGAGTGCAGAGAAAGCTCCCGGACGGTGCTGATGCGCCTGTCGTTTACAAGTCCGATTCGGATTCCGATCCGATTTTGATTGCGAGTTTGCTTTCGGATACTCGCGATGCAATGGAACTTTCGGAACTCGCGACGAATGTGGTGAAGGAACGCTTGCAGACGATTGCTGGCGTTTCGGAAGTGAATCTGTGGGGTGCAAAGACCCCTGTAGTCCGCATTTGGCTGGATCCTCTCCGCATGAAGGCGATGGGCGTAACGGTTTCGGACATTTCTTCGGCGATTTCGGTAGAAAACGAAGAACTTCCGGCGGGAAAGATAGAAGGCCAGACGATGGATCTTTCCATTCGTACGCTCGGCCGTTTGGAATCCCCTTCGGATTTCAATGCGATTCCGGTGAAGACCGCTTCGGACGGCACTATTGTCAAACTTTCCGATGTGGCACAGGTCCATTATGAACCGAAGGATACGCGTACCGGTTTTAAGCGCAACGGCAAGAACGTGATTTCGGTTGCGGTCGTTGCACAGCCCGGTTCGAACCATGTGGCGATTGCTGACGAATTTTACAAACGCGTGGAAGCGCTTCGCCGCGATTTGCCTTCGGACATCCAGATTTTAAGCGGACGCGATACTTCGATCAATATTCGCTCTTCGATCAAGGAAGTCATCGAAACGATTTTTATTTCGTTCTTGCTGGTGATCGCTGTGATCTTCCTCTTTTTGCGGGAAGCGCGCACGACTCTCATTCCGATGGTCGTGATTCCCGTTTCGATTGTGGGAAGCTTTTTTGTCCTTTACATCTTTGGATTCTCGATCAACGTGCTGACCCTTTTGGCGATGGTGCTTGCGATTGGCCTTGTGGTGGACGATGCTATTGTGATCGTGGAAAATATTTACCAGAAAATTGAACGCAATATGTCGCCGAAGGCGGCTGCGGTGGCGGGCATTCAGGAAATCTTTTTTGCGGTAATCGCGACTTCCGTTGTGTTGATGGCCGTGTTTGTGCCGATGCTTGCCCTGGGCGGAACGACTGGACTTCTTTTCCGCGAATTTGTGACGGTGATGATTGGAACGGTCGTGATTTCGACCTTCTGCGCTCTGACGCTCACACCGATGCTTTGCGCAAAGATTTTACGGGTGCAAAAGAAGGGCGTGCTGTACAATGCGACAGAACCTTTCTTTGAATGGCTGAACGAAATTTACAACAAACTCTTGAATGCATTTCTTCGCGTCCGCGGGCTGATTTTTGTCATCATCGGCGTGTTGATGGTAGCGGCCTATTTTTGCTTTACGAACCTTTCGAGCGAAATGGCTCCGCAAGAAGACAGCAACATGTTCATGGTGAATATTTCGGCTCCGGAAGGCACTGGCCTTGGCCAGACGAAAAAAATGACCGAAGCCTTTGTGGAAGAAATGACCGCCCTCATGGATTCGACGGAATATGAAGAAATTCAATCGGGCGCACGCTCGGGCGGAAGTTCCATGATTCGTGTCAGCTTGAACCGTGACAAATCCAAACGCCGTTCGCAAAGTGAAATTGCGCGGCAGGTGCAAATTTTGGGCGCCAGTTATCCGGATTTGCGGGTGATGGTCTTTGAACCGCAGAGCATTAGCACGAGCCGTGGCGGCTTGCCGGTACAGTTCGTTTTGCAGGCAAGCGATATCGAAGTCTTGCGGGAACTTTTGCCAAAGTTTACCGCCGAAGCGGAAAAGAGCCCGATCTTTAGCGTGGTCAATGCGGATCTGAAATTTACGAAGCCGGAGCTTCATATCGAAATCAATCGTGAAAAGGCCCATGACCAGGATGTTTCCGTCGATGACATTGCCAAGACGATCGCTCTCACGATGGGTGACCAGACTTATGGGGAATTTTACAAGGACGGCCGCCAGTACGATATTATTGGAGCGGTTCCGTATCAGTACCGAGCTTCGCCGACGAACCTTGACGAATTGAGCGTTCGCAATGGCTCCGGGGAAATGGTCTCGGTTTCGAACTTTATCACTTATACGGAAAAGTCGGCGTCGCCTTCGCTGCCTCGCTATAATCGCTTTAGCGCGGCGACGATTTCGGCGGGACTCATGCCTGGAAAGACTGTGGGCGATGGCGTTGCAGAAATGCGCCGTATTGCCAAAACGGTGATTCCGGATTCGTTGAATATTCAGACAGAACTCACAGGAACTTCGAAGGAATATGAAGAAAGTTCTTCGGGGCTTTATGTGGTGTTCCTGCTTGCGCTGGCGTGCATTTTCCTTGTGCTCGCGGGCCAGTTTGAAAGTTACCGATCCCCGTTTGTAACCTTCTTTACGGTGCCGCTTGCCATCGCCGGGGCTGTGATCTCTCTCTATTTCTTTGGTCAAACGTTGAATATTTTCAGTGAAATCGCTTTGATCCTTTTGCTTGGCCTTGTGACCAAAAACGGTATTTTGATTGTGGAATTTGCAAACCAGATTGCGGAACGTACGGGCTGCTCTCGGCTGGCGGCGGCAAAGAAGGCTGCTCGTTTGCGCTTCCGCCCGATCCTCATGACGAGCCTTTCGACGGTTCTGGGGGCGGTTCCTTTGATTATGACGGGAACGCCAAGCCGCGTTGCAATGGGCATTACGATTGTGTGCGGCTTGACGTTTGCGACGTTCTTGACGTTGTTCGTTGTGCCTGCGGCGTACTCCTTCTTTGCCGGACGTCCGGACCGTAATGCGGCAGTGGACCCGGAAGCGAATGCCGACCCGAATTCCGGCGTGAAGCTTGCTTCGATGCTCTTGCCTGCTATTTTTGCAGGTGTGATGCTCCTTCCGCAGGCGGCCAGTGCTGCGGTACTTTCGCCCGAAGAGGCGGTACGGACCGCCTTGGAAAAGAATGCGACCGCTCTGATCTATGAAGAAAATGTAAAAAGCGCCGAGGCGAATGTGAAAAGTTCGCGCAAGGGCCTTTTGCCGACCGTGGATCTTTCGCTTTCTCGCTATTACACCTATGGCGATGAATATTCCAAAACGCAGGCGGGAATCAAAACCGATGTCGATGACGACTTGGGGCATAGCGATGCGTTCCAGATCGCGGTCAATTATACGGTTTTTGATGGCTTTAGCGATATTTCTTCGTACAAGGCTAGCAAGGCCCAGGTCGAAAGTTCCAAGGCCGCTTTGAGATCCGAAAGGGAATCGCTTGCGGCGAACGTGCTTACGGCTTACTTTAATGCGGTGAATGCGAAGTCTGCGCTCGTGCTTTCGGATTCGAACCTTTCCGTTTCAAGAGAACGTCGCGAACTTGCAAAGAACAAGTATGAAGCGGGTGCGGTGACCCGGCTCGATTTTCTTTCTGCACAGATGGATTTTTCGAGCGATAGCGCCGCGAACCTTTCGCTCGAATCGAAACTTTCTTCCGCCATCCGGACTTTGGACGAACTCTTGGGCGGGGGAGTCATCCGCAGCGGAAACGATTTGCCGGATTCGATCGATGTGGATCGGGATCCTCTTTGGAAGACCGCCGAAGGATTTGCTGCTGCAAAAGAAAAAGCCTTGGAAAATAACGCAGAGCTTGCATCGGCAAAAGCCCAGATGAAATATGCACAGGTAAACCGCCAAGGATCGAATTCGAATCTTTATCCAAAGCTCAATTTGCACGGTTCCTGGAATGCGACAGCGAGCGAATCGGATAAATCCAATCCTGCCGAAGCGAATAGCCAGTATTTTAAGGTCGGTGCCGCTTTGACCTGGAACCTTTTTAACGGTTTTGCTGACAATGCGGCTTCGGAATCGGCAAAAATTGCGGAGCGTTCTGCGGGATTGCAGGTAGAAAATGTACGCCTGAATGTGGAAACGAATGTGGCGAATGCTGTCGATTCGCATTTGCGCGCTCTCGAAGCGCTGGAAGTCGCCGAAGGCAATGCGAACCTCGCGTCCGAAATGCTGAATCTTGGCGAAGAGCGCCTGAAGGCGGGGAACATTACGAATTTTGAATTCCGCGAAACGCAGAGCCAGTGGAGGTCCGCTCGTGAAGCCTTGCTTTCGGCCCGCATTTCGGTGCGGACTGCGGAAATTCAGGTAAAGCTTTTGACGGGAGAAATCCTGAAATAGCGAATTCGGCACCGAAAAGGCGACTATTTCACGTTTTTTACATCCCATTTAGCAAGAATAATCTAATTCATAGATATGAATAGAATCCTTTGTTTGGTGGTATGCTTGGCCGCTTTTCTTTTTGCCGAAGAAAAGCTTCCCGTTTATAAAACAGATAATCCTTCGTCGCAGGTAATCGGCTATTTGACCGTTTCGGATAAGGTGGAAGAACTTCCGATTCCGCCGAAAAAGAAGAAGGTGGTGAAGTATGTGAAGCAGCGCGATTCCAAAAAGAAAAAGCGCGTGGTGCAATATGTGGAACTCCCCCCGGGACCTCCTCCCGAATACATTCCGGTGAAGACTCGGTTTGCGAAGAAAGGTTATGTGCGCCGGGCGGATCTTGCCCGGATGAAGGAACGGGCGACGGACTTAAGCGGCATCTATTCTTCTCCGACGGGAAGCGTGGTGCTGACCAAATCCCCGAATTCCCCGGGGCGGTTCAATATTGTCATTCAGAATGGGCATGGAAAATTCCGCGCTGCGATTTCGATGGGGAACGTGCAGGCGAAGACTCAGTTTGGGCATACGCGCTTCAGCTATTCGGAACCGGGTTGCAACGTGGATGTGGATCTGTTTGAACGCAGGGTACGCGTGGCGCAAAAGGGTTGCGAAGAATACAACAGCTCCCAGAACAAGCTCGAAGGCGCCTATGACGAGTACAAGGAATACCGCCATCGTGCCGAAGTCTTTAACGATCCGGAAGTGACTGCAAAGTTCCGCAAGTTTGTCTGGTGTCCAGAAGGCCCGAGTTCGTGCGAAAAAATCCGGGACGAAGACGGCTGTGACGTGGAAATCGTGTGGAGCAAGGATTCCCGTGGAATGATCGAACGTCATTGCGACGACCGGGTTCACAAGTACCGCCCCATGGAAAGCATGATCCCGCACAAGCAAGACTTTTACAACGGAGAAAAACCGATCATGGTCAAGGCGAAACGCACCGACATGGCAAACGAATGGATGATCTGGTCTTACTATCCGGAAGCGAAGCGCTTTAAGATGGTGCGGCAGGGAATGCGTGCCGATGCCGCCTACATGGAAATTTACGAGCCGTAATTTTTGGCAAAAAAAAATCCCGCGGAGTTCCGCGGAATTTTCTGTTCAAAAGCAAAGAGATTAATCTTCGTCTTCTTCGACCGGAGACTTCGATTCCTGCTTACGCTTGTGCGGATCGAGCGTGATCTTGCGGAGGCGGAGAGCCACCGGGGTCACTTCGACGCATTCGTCATCGTTGATGAACGTGACGCATTCTTCGAGGGTCATGCGGCGGTACGGCGTGAGCTGAATGTTGTCGTCGGAAGCCTTGGAACGCATGTTCGTCAGGTGCTTACCCTTCGTCGCATTCACGATGATATCGGTTGTACGGTTGTGTTCGCCGATGATCATGCCCGGATAGACTTCGGTTGCAGGCGGAATGAAGAGTGTGCCGCGGTCTTCGAGCTTGGCGAGAGCGTAGCTTGCGGCTGCACCCGGTTCCTTCGCAATGAGAACGCCGTTCGTACGTGCCGGAATGTCGCCCTTGTACGGTTCGAAGCCGAGGAAGAGGGACTGGGAAACCGCGTAACCCTTGGAAAGGGAAAGGAGCTTTGCACGGACACCGAGAAGGCCGCGGCTCGGAATCTTGTATTCGAGGCTCACACGGTTGTTTTCATCGGTCTGCATATCGACCATTTCGCCCTTACGACGGCCGAGTTCTTCGATAATCGGGCCGCTGTATTCGGACGGGACTTCCACCTTGAAGGTTTCCATCGGTTCGAGAAGCTTGCCGTTTTCGTCTTTCTGGAAAATCACCTGCGGAGAGCCGATGGTGAATTCATAAAGTTCGCGACGCATGCTTTCGACGAGAATCGTCAAGTGGAGGATGCCACGGCCAGAGACCTTGAATGTAGATGCACCGTCGGCCTTTTCGACGAGAAGGGCCGGGTCGGCCATGTGTGCGCGTTCAAGACGTTCCGCAAGGTTGTTACCCGTAAGGAACTTACCGCCATCCTTGCCGGCGAGCGGGGAAGTGTTCACCGTGAAGAGCATGGAGATGGTCGGCGGGTCGATGTGAATGCGCGGGAGGCTAACCGGCTTGTCCGCAGCGGAAAGCGTATCGCCGATATCGAAGGTTTCAAGGCCTGCAATCTGGATGATTTCACCCGGACCGGCTTCGTCGATCGGAGAAGACTGAATTCCGTCGTAATGGAGAATCTTCTGGATGCGGATGGTCTTGACCTTCGGAGCGTCCGTGTCGTTATCGGTCATGAAGCTCTGGGCGACCGTCATGCCGGTCTTGAATGTACCCTGCTGGACGCGGCCTACAGCCATACGTCCGAGGAAGCTCGAATATTCGAGAGTGCTGATCTGAAGAAGCGGAGCCGCATTCGGGTCGCCCTTCGGAGCCGGAATCTTGTCGATGACGAGATCCATCAAGATGCGAAGGTCGCCATCCGGATCGTCGATTTCCTTACGGCAGATGCCCTTACGGCCGCTGGCGTACACGCAAGAGAAGTCAAGCTGAGATTCGTTTGCGTCGAGTTCGCAGAAAAGGTCGAAAACTTTGTCCAAGGCATTGTGCGGATTGCAACCGTCGCGGTCGATCTTGTTGATGACGACGATCGGGGTAAGGCCGAGTTGGAGAGCCTTTTGCGTCACAAAGCGAGTCTGGGCCATCGGGCCTTCGAAAGCGTCCACCACGAGGAGCACGCCGTCAACGGTTCCGAGAACGCGTTCCACCTGGCCGCCAAAGTCCGCGTGCCCCGGTGTATCGACGATGTTGATGTGGTACCCTTTATAGTTCACGCTGGCGTTCTTCGAAAGAATGGTAATGCCACGTTCGCGTTCGATTGCTCCAGAGTCCATCACGCGTTCGTTCACTTCTTCACCTTCGTGGAACGTGCCGCATTGTTTAAGAATCTGGTCCACGAGCGTTGTTTTACCGTGGTCGACGTGTGCGATAATCGCAATGTTTCTGATTTTATTTTGATCCATCTTGGATATCCTATTTTGGGTACGCTGGTACTCTTTATTTGGCGCGAAATTTAGAAAATTTTCGATAGCTTGGCTTTTGTTTTTATATTTGGGACGTGAATTATTTAGGCATTGACTACGGTGAACATCGCGTCGGGATCGCTTTTGCGGATTCCGAAATGAAATGGGCATTTGCCCGTGAAACGATCGATCAGAAAAAGACCGACCTGATGACGCGTCTTGCCGAACTCGTCAAATTGAATAAAATCGACATTTTTGTGGTCGGCATGCCGTACCGCCCTGACGGAAGAAAGGACGGCAAGAACGTGGTCGTCGAAGAATTTGTGCGCACTCTCGCGGAACGCTTTCCCGAGATCCCGATCAAGACGGAAGACGAAGCCTATACGTCGGTCGCCGCCTTGCAGGAAACGAGTTATCTGAAAAAGAAAAAGAAGCAGCAGGACAAGGGCCTTGTGGACCGCCTCGCCGCGCAGCATATTCTGCAATCCTATCTGGATAATCATTGATTGCTTCAAGGAATGTCCCTGTGACAAAAAAAGACGCCCGCTTTCGCGAGCGCCTTTTCGCTAGAACAACCTGACTCTTGGAGGTATCAGGTGTTACTGAAAATTTGGAATCCACCGTAAGATTCTTGTGCGTGTTCGCTCAAGTCGAGACCACGGAGTTCTTCCTTCTCGCTCACGCGGAGACCCATCGTCTTCTTGATCACGAGGAAGATGGCGCAGGCGGCGAGGAAGCACGGGATCGCGTAAACGATCACGCCGATGCTCTGGGTGAGAACGCTGAAACGTCCGGTGTAATCGAAGATGCCCACGGCGATCGTGCCCCAGATACCGTTCACGAGGTGAACCGAGAGGGCACCGACCGGGTCGTCCAAGCGGAGCTTTTCAAAGAGGAAGACCGCGAGGACAACCAGCACGCCAGCGATGGCGCCGATAATCCAGGAACTGAGCGGGGAAACCGTGTCGGCACCGGCGGTAATCGCAACGAGGCCAGCCAAGCAACCGTTCAAAGCCATCGTGGCGTCCGGCTTCTTCGAAATGATCCAGGATGTTGCCGTCGCGGTGATGATGCCTGCAACAGCGGCGAGGTTCGTCGTCACTAGAATGAGCGTGACATCGAACGGATTTCCGCTCAGAGCAGAACCGCCGTTGAAACCCCACCAGCCGAACCACAGCATGAACACACCGATCGTGGCGAGCGGAATGTTATGAGCCGGGATCGCATGAGACTTGCCGTTCACATACTTGCCAAGACGCGGTCCAAGGATGATCACGCCGGCGAGAGCGCCCCAGCCGCCCACGGAGTGCACGAGTTCAGAACCGGCGAGGTCGTGGAACACGTGACCGAAATGCGTTGCAAGGAAGCCGTCTTCAGCGCCGAGCCAGCCGCCGCCCCATGTCCAAGAACCGACAATCGGGTAGACGAAGGCGACGTAGACAAGCGTGAACACGAGGAAAGAGCTCAGCTTGATACGTTCGGCGACAGCGCCCGAAACGATCGTCGCAGCGGTAGCGGCAAACATCGCCTGGAACAGCCAATCGGCAAAGAGCGTAAAGTGACCGTTGTATTCCGGCGAGAAGGCCGCCGGATTGTTGAACCATTCACCGATGCCGAAGCCTCCGAATCCGAGGACTCCGTTGAAGGTTCCCGGATACATCAGCCCGAAACCGATGAGACCGTAGACGGTGATGCCGATCGCCGGAACGGCGATGTTCTTAAAGCAGATGTTGGCACTGCTTTTGGCACGGCAAAGGCCGGATTCCACGCAGGCGAATCCAAGGCCCATAATGAACACGAGCATCGCACTGATGCAGATCCAGAGGTTTTCGCTCACAAAGAGAGCGTAGTCGGGAGTGACAGTTTCCATTTTTAATTCTCCTTAGCCGATTGCTTCCGGGCCAGTTTCGCCAGTGCGGATGCGGACACATTGTTCAAGGTTCTGAACGAAAATTTTTCCGTCGCCGATGTTTCCCGTGCGAGCGCCTTTGATGATGGCGTCGATGCAGGGCTGTACATATTCGTCATTGAGTGCGATCTGCAGACGGATCTTTTTGAGAAGGTGAACCTCAGTTTCTGTTCCGCGGTAGCTCGAGGTGTAACCCTTCTGCTGTCCACAGCCAAGAACGTTGGTGACGCTCATCTTGAAAATGCCGGCTTCGTAAAGGGATTCCTTGACGCTGCCGAGCTTTTCGGGTTGAATGTATGCGGTAACGACTTTCATTTTCATTCTCCAGTGTTTGTCGTTGTAAGACCGGTTTGATCTTTTCGGTCCTCTATAATGCAAAAGGCGTGCCAACACGGAAAATGGCGAAATTCGGCGAATTTTAGAGAATGTTATGTGAAAAAATCACAAAATTGTGCTATGGAATTGACAAAATTGCAAAATTAAAAAAAGAGCTTTTTTTTTTAATTTATTTATAATTTTTCACTCCACGAAACTTACAAATTAACTACATTGCGCGCTGTAAAACAATGTTGTTTTACATATGGAGATATCTCACATGAAAAAATTACTCATTCTCGCAGCTAGCCTGCTTTCCTTGAATTTGATCGGTTGCGCTGCCGGTCACAAAAATGTCGATCCAAGCTGGACAGAAGCCCCGAAGACGATTTCTGTTCTTTTCACAGAGCCGACCGTGCAGAACAAGGATGACGTCGAAGACGATCTTCCGGAATACAAGGACAATTTCTCCGGCTGGTTCAGCGAACAGCTCAAGGCTGAATTTGCGGAACAGACGGGCATTACTCCGTCCATCGTGGAACAGAAGAGCGATGACGCTTTCGATATGACGGTGACGAAGCTCGGCAAGAAGGAATACAAGGTTCCGAATCCGAAGTTTGACGCGATTGGCGTGAATAACGGCTATGTCGTTTCGATCGCATTCCTCGATGTGTCTCGCCTTTCGGAAACCCGCATGATCGTCCCGGGCAGCGTCGAAACCAAGAGCTATTTGCAGTACCTCGGCCAGTATACGATTGCGGATGTGGATGGCAAGAAGGTCGTGACGAGCGGCACGTTCAAGGCTCGCGTGACCCTCGGCTTCGCTCTTCAGAAGGGTGACTGGGAAGAAAACGTAAAGAACCTTGTTGAAGAAATCATCAAGGATACACCGCTCGAAAAGAAGTAATTCTTTTTTCGGTTTTGTTTGGGGAGAGAAATCTCCAAAAAAAAGAGCCTCTTTCGTTTGAAAGAGGCTTTTTTTATGGATTGCTTTGATTACTCCAGGTAAATCGCCTGGAGGGCGGCGGCGAGGTAAGCGAAAGGCGCGTTCCAGTTGATCGCCACTTCGTTTGTCGCGTAGCTGCAGTGGGCATCGAGATAAGCGAGGGCTGGCTTGTCTGCTTTGGCGTAATCTTCGCATTTCCAGGCTTCCTTGCCGATATCCTGCTTGCCGAGGTGCGGTCCGCCGACGAGCATTCCCGGAATCGGTTCGTCCACGTTGTCGGCTTCGCTTGGGCGGTGGTGCGGATGCTGGGGGGACCTGTGCCCGAAACCCGTAACGTATGAAATCTGCAACGGATTCTTGCCGAGAAGGTAGTCGAGGGATTGCTGTGCGGCGTTCAGGTATTTGACATTGCCCGTCGCCTTGTAAGCATGCAGCAGAATGATGCCGTTGTTTGCCACGGCGCTGTTAGAACCCCAAGTCCAGTTCCATGGATGCATGGCAAGATAATAGCCGGCAGAATCGACCGCTTTGAGCAGGCTTTCGGCTTCGTTCAAGAGGATCTGCTTCGCTTTTTCGTGGAGTTCCTTGCCGTAGAGCTTGGCGTCTTTTGCCATTCTGTACACAGCGAGGAAGTTCATGTCGCCCCACCAAGGGCCGTTGCCGTTTACGGGGTTTGCCTTTAATTCGTCAAGATATTTTTTGGACTGAGTTGCACGGTAAAGCTCCGCGGCGGCAAATCGGAATTCATCCTTGCCGTTTTCGTCCGCTGGCTGGTAGCTTCCCGTGTTTACGTCTGCAGGCTGCGAATAAAGGTTTTTCGGATTCTTTTTAGCCCAGGCGTAGGCGCGTTCGGCTGCCTTCAAAAGCCGATCTGCGTAGGCTGCATCGAACTTCTTGTAAATGACGGAAGCCTGAGCCAAGGTTCCCGCAAAGTCGAGCGCCGCGGCAATTCCTTTTCCGATGGCGTAGCGGTCCGCTTTGTCGCCTTCCGGCATGACCGTCGAGCTGAACCTTAACGTGGTGAGCTTGTGGAATACGCTGCCGTCTTGATCCTGCATGTCGAGCATCCAGTCCAGATTCCAGCGAACTTCTTCTAGGATCAGCGGAAGGTTCGGCATTTCGCGTGGAATATCCCACACAAGCTGATCTGCATAGGCGGTATAGTTTTCATAAAAATCGAGCAATGTCGAAACGGTAATTCCCGAATTGACGATGTACTTTCCATAGTCTCCGGCATCGTACCAGCCCTTGGGAGCGCTGATGGAACGATTCTCTCCGTATACCAAAACATGCGTGTCTGGGTGGCCTGCGGCGCGAGCCCATTTGCCTGCATACTTGGAATCGAGCGCGGTGCTCGAACGCTGGAAATAGAACCACTTGAGCGCGGCCTTCGCGACATCTTCGTAAGGACGTTCCGTGATTTGGATCGGGGCGCCGAGAATATCGCCGTTGCGAACTAGCTGGTAAGTTCCTGTTTTTGTAATCTTGGAAAAGTCGAACGCTTGGACTTCTTCGCCACTTGCGTTCCATTCGTAAACAAGCGGAGCTTCGACCGTCAGCACGCTTTTCCCTGAGTTCATTTCGCGGATTTCGAGCGGGTTCGCGTCATTACCGGGAATGACTGCGAGCTTTTGCGATTTAGGCGTATAGCCTAGTTGATTGACCGCGGGGAGCGCAGCGGAACAGACCGATGCGCCGATGACAGGGGAAAGAAAAAGAATTCGCAATTTGAGCATCCGGAACCTCATCCAATTTCCTCCGAAAATACACATTCCCTTTTGGCGGGGAATTGAAAAAGACAACTTTTCTGTTTTCAGACGAAAACAGCGAAAAATGATGGCTGGCTATGGAATTTGGATCGAAAAATTTCCGGTCCAATCGCTGTAGTCGTCGTCGGCATAGGGCCGTACCGCCGTGATGGTGTACGTGCAGGATGTTGCGCTACTGCCGGTATAATATTCGATGGAAGACTGTTCGTTCGACGTCAGGTAGATGTAGGAAGTCCCGTATTTTTTGTAACCGTTGTCGCAGACGAGGTTGTAATCGATATACAGGGAAGGGAGGCTCTTGTCCCAATTGTTCTTGATGACGACGATAAGGTATGTGGAATACGTATACTCGGTATCGAAATAGGCGTCGACAATATTAAAGTCGTCCCCTGGAGCGATTTCGTCCGTCTCGATTTCGAGACATCCGGAGAGCAATGTGGCGCAGAGCGCGGCGAGTAATAAATGGCGGAGCATGATCCAAACCTCCCTTTGGATGTAAATATAATTCCTCGTGGCTCCTCATCCCGCAAAGTTCTGAACATAAAAAGAAAAAGGCCACCAAATGGTGACCTTTTTCTTTTAGTCGGAATAGCGGGATAAGACGGTCGTTCACTTCGTTCTCTCCCGCCCTTCGGGTTCGCACAGGGTGCGAATCTCTCTTCGCCTTTGCGTTCACTTCGTTCACCGGCTCCGAGTCGGACCCACTTCCTCGTGGCTCCTCATCCCGCACTGTACACGAAATAAAAAAGAAAGACCACCATTTGGTGATCTTTCTTTTTAGTCGGAATAGCGGGATTCGGACCCACGACCTCTTGCTCCCGAAGCAAGCGCTCTACCAGACTGAGCTATATTCCGAGGACGCCCCTATTTTAGAAAATTTTTGAATGATCTGCAAGGGGTGAATGCGAAAAAAAGTGAATTATTTTCGTCTTCTGTCACGAGGGATCACGTTGAAGGTGTTGTTCTGGCCAATCTTCATAATGCTAGAACCGGAATTGTTCGGTTCCGTCTTGTAAAAGACGACTTTATGACGCCAAACGGTTGCCACCTTCTTGTCGATGATGTGCTTCACGTTGCCGTATTCCGGATTGCCGCCACCGTGGATGATGCGTAAAACGGAAAGGCCCGCGCGCTTCATGCCTTCCATCAGATTTTCGACGGCTGCGGCAGCTTCTTCTGCAACATAGCCGTGCAGGTCGATTTCTTCTTCCGGTTCCGGGAAGTTCCATGCGGCCGGATTCTTGCGCGGCTTCTTGAACTTTTTCACTTGGGCGCGTTGCCGCTCTTCTTCGGCTTTTGCGGCTTCAATCGCTCCATCCTTATCTTGCATCGGATTGTGGTTCATCCATTCGAGTTGGAGCTTTTCGATTTCGGTCAATTCTTCGCTCATGATGCGTTTCCTATGGTGAAGTTGCGGTGATAGTTCCAGGTCCACTGTTCCGGATGTTCCGAAATCCAAAGAGAAACTTCCTTTGCGATTTGCGAAGTCACATCTTCGGGGCTGGACTTGGGGGCGTAAAAATTTTCGAATCGGATCGTGTGACCGTTTGCTGTGCGGAACGTGCGGAATGTGACGATCCCGGCTCCCATCGCCATCGCTTTGAGGGGGAGCCTTAGAAAAAGTTCAGTGGGTTGGCCTAAAATTTGTACTTCGTTCCCGCGGCCTTCGGTCGCCTGGTCCACGAGCATGGCGAGTACGCCTTTGTTTTTGAAAAATTCCCGGAGCGTATTTGCGACCGTATTCGTTTCGCGTTCTTCGAGGCCCGGCGTTTTGCGGATGTCGTGCAAGAGTTCCGTCAAAGCCTTGTCGGCAAAACTGTGCGTAAAAAGATAGACGTGATCCGAGTAGCGGGTGAGTACGCGGTGCATCATTTCGAATGCGCCCTGGTGAATGCCCATGGCGACGACAGGAATCCCGTGAGAAAGCGGTGTGCGGATGATTTCTTCGTTTTCAAAATGGACGCTTTGAAGCGCCTTCGGCAGCCGGCAAAGATATCGAAGGCAGTCGAGGTAATTCTTGTACAGCGCGTAAAAGACTTGGCGCGGGGAAGCCTTTTGGATCATTCCCGTGTTCTGCAAATGCTTCTGAACGCGCCCCCAGGCTCTTTTTTGATGCAGGGCTTTGTAAATCGGGTAAATGACGGCAAACAAAAAATCCTCCAAAGGCTTTGGCATGTGCAAGAGCAGTTGGAGAATTATTTTGTATGCAATTCGCATGGGCGTTAGACGTTAAGCGTCGAATTCAAAGATGCCGCGCCCGAGTTCACGGTCGAAGACTTCCTGCGAAAGATTTTCGCCGCCGTAAGTCAAACGCGGAGAAATTTCGTAAAGCTTTCCCGGCTTCACGTTTACCTTCGCCTGTTCAAGCCAGTAGCGGTGGAGCGTCCCGAGCATTTTGCAGGCCGATTCCGGGGAGTCGTTGCCGGTGGCATTTTTAACGGGCGCAAATTCATCTTCACGTTCGACACCGTAGGGAAGAATCTTTCCGAGGAACGGGAATGCGTCGAGCAGGAACTGTTCGAACTTCCAACAGTTTTCGACACCGTTTACGGTTTTACGTGCAACATGCCATGGAAGTTCCTTGGTAGAAATCTTACGGAGAGCATCCATGCGGAACGCATACATGCCGGTGTTTCCGCCGTCGAATTCGAGCGATCCGTCTTCGAGGGTTTTGTTGCGCAGTTCGTCCGAAATGTCCGAATATTCGAGTACAGCCGGCTTGTTGTTCTTGTAGGCGAAGATGCCGACTTTTTCTTGGGCGTTCTTCTTGTGAACGACCTTGGCTGCACACGGGGTGATTCCGTTGCTTGCGAGCGCGCCGATGAACGTCGGGTCGCACATTTTGACAAGAGCGTTGTCGACGTTGCAAAGGAACACAAAACGCACGCCCTTTTCCACGAACCAGGCGAGTGTACCGCTCATGGCGAGAGCGCGGAAGCAGCCGCCGTTTCCATCCGGGGCTTCGACGTAATTGCCGTTTTCATCTTGCAGCGGAGTGCCGTCCGGTTTTAAGGCGCAGAGCATTCCCTGGTCGAAGAATCGGATGTAGTCGCGGTTGTAACCGAAGTAGGAATGGTCTTCAAAGTGTTGAACCGTTTCGGCGCGGTTGAGCGGCGAAGTCATAATGGCCCAAGGGATCGGCTTTCCGGCCTTGGCGCCGAGGTTCATGAGCCTGCGCGCTTGCAGACGGAAAAGAGTCGCCTTGCTCGGCAGTCCGAATTCATAAGCGCCTTTGGGACCGTCAAAACCCAGGCGGGAACCTTGACCGCCTGCGAGCGTGAATGCGGCGACAGCGCCCTGTTGCAGTAACAGGTTTCCGGTTTCTGTCCACATTTCCTTGCGCAGATCTTCGTCGGCCATGGTAAATGGCATCGGCTTAATGACCGCTTCGGCTTCGGAAGTTTCGGCTGGAGCCGCATTAGAAAATTGGGCGTAAAGCTTTTTGACTAAATCAAAATCGATGTTCGACATTAGCGGATTCCAAAGAAAATGACAAAACTGACGATTAAAGCGAAGATGCTCACGAGATGCATTCTCCACACGATCTTGGAATTCATGAGCGGCTTCGATGCGAATTTACCTTCCCACTTCTTTTGGTAATGGTGATGCAGCGGTGCGCAGAGGAAAATTCTCTTTCCCGTACCGGTCATCTTTTTAGTCACCTTGAAGAAGGAAATCTGGAAAAGGACGGAACACGCTTCGGCAATGATGATGATGCAAACGATCGGAAGGAAGAGTCCGGCCTGCACCAGAATGAACATGATACCGATAGCAGCTCCGAAACCGACGGATCCGGCATCGCCCATGTAGATTTCTGCGGGAGGACTGTTGAACCAAAGGTAGGCGAGAAGGGAACCGGCAATGGCTGTCGCAAGCGGGAAGAGTTCGTCGCAGCCCGGAAGGAACGGCATGTTCAGATAATTGCTGAAAATGAAGTTTCCGCAGACATAAGCGACGACGCCCACAAAGACCATGCTCGTGAGAATCGGCACGGAAACGAGGCTGTCGAGACCGTCGGTAAAGTTCGTTCCGTTTGCCGTCGCGGCAATCACGAAGGTCATGAAACCGATGAATGCCCAGTTCGGCAGGTGAATCTGGAACATGTCTACCGGAACAAAAGGAACGGTCAAGCTTCCGCGCAAATCCGGAATGAACTTGTAGCAGAAAATCGCGATTACCAAGCTAAAGAGGAAGTAAAGTCCCAAACGCACGGAACTTGAAATGCCGTCCGCTTTTTCCATATACGAAGCGGCTGTCGCCTTTCCCTGCGCAATCAAACGCTTTGTCTTGACTTTGGCGAGGTCATCTACCGCACCGACAGCGCTGAACGCTGCAAGCACAAGAAGGGTCGAAACCGTATAGCCGTTCAGCTTGCAGGTGAGCAGCGAAACGACAATGACGACGATCACGAGCAAAAGCCCTCCCATAATGGGCGGAGCCTTGATCTTGCTGTTCTGATCAAAATCCGAAGTTGCATCCGACTTTTGCAAAAAGCGGATGTACGACGGCATGGTCGTGAGCACGAGAATGATGGATAGAAGGGCAGCGAGTCCTGCACGGAACAGGCGGCTGTCTAAAAGGGCAATATCGGTGAGATGATAGATCCATTCGCAAAGCATGCGAAAAATCTAGCAAAATCAGCCAACACTGTGTTCGAGCTTGAGCGTCAAAAGCTGTCTAGCTTCCGTCGCAAATTCGCCCGGGAGTTCCTTGAATACGTCCTTGCAGAATCCGCCGACGAGAGCCTGGATCGCGTCTTCCCTTCGGATGCCTCGACTTTCGAAGTAGTACAGCTGATCTTCGCTGATGCGGCTGGTCGATGCTTCGTGTTCTGTCGAAGAACTCGCGTTTCTCACGCTGATATAGGGGAACGTGTGGGCCGCGCTTTTTTGACCGACGAGCATATTGTCGCATTCGGTGTAATTGCGCGAACCTGTTGCGCTTTTATGGATGTCTACCAGACCGCGGTAGCAGTTCACGCTGTTGTCTGCGCTAATGCCTTTGCTGATGATCGTGCTCTTCGTATTTTTTCCGAGATGGATCATCTTCGTTCCGGTGTCGGATTGCATATGACCGTTGGTCAGGGCGACGGAGTAGAATTCGCAGGTGGAATTGTCGCCTTGCAAAATGCAGCTCGGATACTTCCATGTGATTGCAGAACCCGTTTCGACTTGGGTCCAGCTGATATGCGAATTCTTGCCGGCGCACTTTCCGCGCTTGGTGACAAAGTTGTAGACGCCGCCTTTTCCTGTTTCCTTGTCGCCCGCATACCAGTTCTGCACGGTGCTGTACTTGATGCTCGCGTTTTCCTGTGCGATCAGTTCCACGACGGCGGAATGGAGCTGGTTGCTCGAAAATTCCGGTGCGGTGCAGCCTTCGAGATAGCTGACTGTCGCATCTTCGTCCGCAATGATCAAGGTACGTTCGAACTGTCCCGCTTCCTTGTTGTTGATGCGGAAGTAGGTCGAAAGGTCCATGGGGCAATGGACTCCAGGCGGAATGTACACAAAGCTTCCGTCACCGAATACCGCGCTGTTCAAGGCGGCGAAGTAGTTGTCGCCACTCGGAACGACGCTTCCCATGTACTGCTCGATCAGTTCCGGGTATTCCTGGATCGCGTCCGAAATGGAACAGAAAATGATGCCCATTTCCATGAGCTTCTTTTTGTGGCTTGTGTAAATGCTCACGCTGTCAAAAACGGCGTCCACGGCGACGTTTGCAAGGCGTTTCTGTTCGTCGAGAGGAATGCCGAGCTTGTCAAAGGTTTCGAGCAGTTCCGGGTCCACGTCTTCAATGGAATCGTGCGCCTTTTTGGTCTTGGGCGCGGAATAGTAAACGATATCCTGCAAATCGATAGGCGGGTATTTCGCTTCGCACCAGTGCGGCTCTTTCATCTTTTGGAGCTTTTCATAGGCGTCCAAACGGTACTTGAGCATGAACTCGGGTTCCTTGCGGATGCGGGAAGCTTTGCGAATCACGTCCTCGTTCAATCCCTTTTCAAAGGAATCGTTTTCGATCGGGGTGACGAATCCGTACTTGTAAGGTTCTCTGTAGGCTTCTTCGGTACCCATGCTAGTTCTCCGGAGTAGTCTTTGCGTTTGCGCTGTTGTCGTAACCGTTGCCGTAGAGGGCGGAATAGGCGTCTTCCGGGACAACGCTTAAGTTGTAATAAACGTTATCGCGTAACTGGTCTTCGATATAGTAGAGGGTTCCACCGCTAGCGGCAGAGCATCCGTTGCAAGCTCCCTGGAAGCGGATTTGCACATGCGTGTCGTCGAGCATTCCTAAAATTTCAAGATCGCCGCCGTCGTTCTGTAAAGCTTGGCGTACGTTCAAATGCAGGCATTCCGCGATGCGCTTTAAGCGTTCGTCCGTGGAAAGGGCAGCCCATTCCTTGTCGGCTTCGTTTCTGCCTTCTACGGTCTGGGTACGGTATCTGACTTTTTCCATCGTTTCGCGTGCGGCAAGAGCGATTGCCTTCTTTTCCGGGTAAGAATCGACAAGCTTCTGGATCAGTTTGGCGAGGCTTGCGAGCTCCGTCGATGTGGAGGGGATAGCCGGAACGTCCGGCGTATCGCGCAGTTCGACTTCGAGCTGGTTCACGTCGGTTTTTCCGAGGTATTCCACCGCTTTTCCTTGCAGACGTTCACAGAGCGTATCGGCAAGGGCGGTAAAGATCGGGCCACCGTAGGTAAAGAATCGGGTTTCGACGATTTGATCTTTTTCTGGATCCACTGTGATGTATATCTTCAGGCTTTCTTCTTTGCCGTCGATTAAAGCGAGGCCGCGTTCATCGGCTTCGACTTGGAAGATAGCTCCACGGTATTTGGGAGCCCTGGCAATTGCCTTGACTTTTTCAGAAACAATGGATTCGGAAATTTCGCTCATAGTGCTTAAAATTTAGTAATTTCAGCATTGGAAAATCGAAAAAGGAGCTTAAAGATGCAAATTCCTAGTAAAAAACTTGGTCTTGTCCTCGAAGGAGGCGGAATGCGCGGAGTCTATACGGCCGGCGTCATCGATTTTTTACTGGAACAGAATCTTTTGGTCGATGGGGTTGTCGGTGTCAGCGCCGGGGCCGTCCAGGCGGTGAACTATGTCGCGAACCAGCCCAAGCGCGGATTCCGCGTGATCGCGACGTATGCAAACGACAAGCGCTACATGAGCTTCCGTTCGCTTCTTTTGACTGGGGACCTGTTCAACAAGGAATTTTGCTATGAACGCATTCCGAACGAATTGGACCCGTTTGATTATGCCGCATTTGAAGCCTCCCCGGTCAAATGCTATGCTACGGTCACGAATGTCATGACTGGCGAAGCGGAGAACCTTTTGCTCAAGGACATGACCGGCCCGGATATGGACAAACTCCGCGCTTCGGGATCGCTCCCGCTCGTTTCTCGACTGGTGAATATCGATGGAATCCCTCATTTGGACGGCGGAATTGCGGACAGCATTCCGTACAAGGCTTTTCAGCAGATGGGCTATGGAAAGTGCATTGTCGTCTTGACGCGAGCCAAGGGTTACCGCAAGGAACCGAATTCCCTCATGCCGCTCATTCGTTTAAAATATCGCAAATATCCGAGATTTGTGGAAGCCTGCGCAAACCGTTACCGCGTTTACAATCAAACCCTGGAAGACCTGGAAGAAGCGGAAGCCCGTGGGGAAGTCTTTGTGATTCGCCCGCAGAAGACTGTCGAAGTGGCGCGCCTCGAAAGAGACGTGAACAAGTTGAACCTTCTTTACGAAGAAGGCTACGAAGAAACCAAGTCCATGTTCGATGACTTAAAAAAGTTTATCGGTAAGCTTTAATAAAAAAGCTCGCCATTTGGAATGGCGAGCTTTTCTGCTTTTCTGCAAAACGTCGGAATGGATTAGTTGCTGCTCGAACGGATCTTGTTCAGAGCGCTGCCTGCCTTGAACCAGTCCCACTGCTGTTGGTTGTAGGTCTGGCTTAAGTCTGCGGTATCTTCGGTTCCGTCTGCGTGATGGATCACGAGGGTGAAGTGGCAGCCCGGGGCGAAGTTCGTGAGGCCGTTGATGTCGAAGTAGTCGCCTTCGCGGACCTTTTCGTAATCAGCCGGATTCGTGAACGTCAGGGCGAGCATACCTTGCTTTTTCAGGTTGGTTTCGTGAATGCGGGCAAAGCTCTTCACGATCACAGCCTTCACGCCGAGGTAGCGCGGTTCCATCGCTGCATGTTCGCGGCTAGAACCTTCACCATAGTTTTCGTCACCGATGACGATCGAACCTGTACCGGCGTCGCGGTACTTGCGGGCGAGAGCCGGAACTTCGTAGAACTGGCCGTCATTGCCCTTCACCTGGTTCGTCTGGCCGTTAAAGGCGTTGACCGCACCGATGAGCATGTTGTTCGAAATGTTTTCCAAGTGACCGCGGAACTTGAGCCACGGACCGGCCATGGAAATATGGTCGGTAGTGCACTTGCCCTTGGCCTTGATCAGGAGAGGAGCGCCCGAGATGTTCTT
>OCVV012870171.1_pt1 | contig 23418 bp, 32 predicted proteins | sample 1539721 | NCBI WGS metagenome assembly OCVV01 (sample SAMN02144230, study PRJEB22623) | gut metagenome | biome: sheep rumen | host: Ovis aries | place: New Zealand
ACAGATTCAAGGCTGCTGCAGCCATAGAAAGCATTATTTCCAATTGATGTGACGCTGTTGGGGATGGTAATGGATGCAAGGCTGCTGCAACCGTTGAAAGCATTATCCCCAATTGACGTGACACTGTTTCCAATGGTCACAGATGCAAGGCTGCTGCAATACTCGAAAGCACGTTCTCCTATTGACGTGACATCATCGCCAAGTAACACTTCCTTAATTGAAGTCTTACCGCTAAACCATGAGCCAACATTGGGGCATAATATGGTCACAGATTCAAGGCTGATGCAGTTTAGGAAAGCTAAACCATCAATCGATGTTACACTATTAGGGATAGTGACGGAAGTAAGACCAAAGCAACCGTAGAAAGCATATTCCCCAATTGACGTGACACTGTTTCCAATGGTCACAGATGCAAGGCTGCTGCAATACTCGAAAGCACGTTCTCCTATTGACGTAACACTATACGTTGTTTCATTGTAACTAACTGATTCAGGGATTACGACAGTCCCTTTATATTTAGTACTTTTAGAGGAAACTTCTACTGTTGAAGAAGATGTTATACTGTATGCGATTCCATCTACCTCAAAGTCTTGACCAAAAGCAGCAACTGTATTGATAGTCAACTGCAATGCCAATACGGACAGTCTCAATAATGAATGTTTCATAATCTTTCTCTTTAAGTAGTGCGAATTTTATTCTGCAAAGATACAAAAATCTTTCAACACCACCTTGTTAAATGCAATTTTTCTGCTGTTCATTTCTTCCACTTTGCACAATACCATATAAATTGTGCAATAAAACCACTTAATTTGATTATAAACTATTTGGGTCTAATTGAAATTGTTTATCTTTGTACTCAAATAGTATTTTCAATGAAAGATTCAGAACGGTTTAATTGGGGGTGTTTGTGCTTCTTTGCGATAATGCTTGTCGTGTTCTTAATTGGCAAGTCTCTTGACAATAGTGGCAACTCAAAGGAATCTGAGAGTGCTACCCAAGGAAACGATTACCAAAGACAATACCAACAGAAACAGCAAGAACAACAAAGGCAGAATTATTTGCTTAATCAACAGCGGATGATTGAATTGCAGCGTCAGATTGAATTACAGCGTCAGTTACTAGATATTCCAACAAAACCACAACCACGTTCTTCTTATGCAGAAACGCCAGAAGATGCTTATAATAACGGCTATGAAAATGGATATGAGCAAGGGCAGTACGATGGTAAACATGGCTATAGTCATGGTACAAACTACGATGATTCAAGTGAATACTATGATTATTACGAACAACGTTACCAAGAAGGATATGAAGAGGGGTACGATGAAGGTTACTCATCAGGCCAATTAGACTTTGAGGAACGTCAAGAAGAGAGCGAAGAGGAAAATGAAGATGATTGGTAATTCCAATAATCTAAGAGTGGATTATCTATGCAATCATTTAAGGGAGCGTATTTGTCTTTTCCATGTTACGGTATGAAGTGACCAGACTTTTCGGTATGGATTAAGACTAAACGATTTCTTCAATATGTCATGTCAGCGGTGTTTGTCGAGAGATTAACACCGTTTTTTATCCATTAGAAAGGCTTTAACTAATGAATATAATAATGAAACTATGACTAGAAAGAACCAATAGAGCCCATGTATATGAGTTATATTGGTACTTTCATCAATCCCAGATTGATATGGCAAAAGAGACTATATTTAGCAAGTTAAGACAACCCTATTCAAGAGTGTATCTTGTTTATTTTGTCGCTAATAGAATCAATAGAATCACGATAGCAATCACCGATTAATCTTATTACTCAGACTTCTTTTCTTCTGCTTTTTTCCTCTCTGCCTCTTGTTCCTTGATTGACTTAGCGACCGCAATACGTGCTTTCAGTTCGTCAAAGTCTTTCTCCAGTTTGGAAAGGTTATTGTAATCTTCCCATTGCTGAATAACCTTGTCAATGGCATCAACGTGTTCCTTTGTACCATCTTTAAGAATCTTCTTCAACACATCAAGTTTCTTCTGAATCTTGGACTTCCCACGCTTACCCTTCTTCTTGGTCTGGTCTGTGTTCTTATCTTCTGCCATAATTGAAAGAAATTAATTGGTGAATAATACGGATGCAAAGATACAAATATTATTTGTATTAAACAAAAAAATAAGGAAAATCTAAAAATAGACTTCCCTTATTACAAAATTTGAATAATCAAATTGATATTAAATCACATCAAATGCAAGTATAATAATTTAATTTTGAAATTTCAGATTTTTAGAAAGAAATGCAAAAATGGGAGGTGTTATTGACCTCCCATAATCATATTACGCTCATTATATACTCTTCTCATTGCTCTACCAACAATATTGCAGCCACGATAATTTTGCAATTGATTATCCCACACAACACCAGCTAATGAATGTGTTGCAGTAGGCTTTTCAGAGAACTCACACCATGCCTTATTGAAGTATTTATCCAATACATTTCTAAATTCAGCACAATATTTGTATTTCATTCCAAGAATATAATACTGAATCTTCCAACCATCAATGATAGTATTTTCAATACCAATTAGTTTCTTCTTTTTACCAACAACACTTTCATAGAAATACATACTTTGTGGTGTATTCTTAACTATAAAACCATTTTTACAGCTCATTAGATAATCAATTCTATTACTAATTTCTCTATCATCAAATCCAACTACTTTTGCCCACCTTATAATGTTCAAATAAAATAAAAGCTGCTCACTTGAATGAAATTCTTTCCCATCATAAGGAATCTTAAAATCGCCAGTATAAAGGTTACTTATAATACCCTTTTCTCGTTCAACTTCATCCTTATTACTCTTATTCAGTAATTTTGAACTGAACAAAATAACATCACTTTTATCATAAGTTAATTCATACTTTGAAATAATCAATTTATTACTTTCTCTTTTACCTACCATAAAGTCAACAAATTAGATAATACCAACCAAACAATTCAAATTCTCACAAAAATATAAATCACTCCCATTATATTCTCCTATAAATTCCTTTTTTAGACTTATCTTTTCCATGAAAGACTTTTCAAGTCTAAGAACCTTATTTTCCAATATCATTGTAATTATTGCAGAACCATCTAACAACTTTGGAGTAGTCTTTCCTTCTTCTACATTTCCAACAACCTTATTCTTTATTATACTTTTATCAGCTATTTCTATTTTACTCAAAAATTCCTCATTACTTTCATTTACTATTTCCAAAACATTTAAATCCTTAATCTCAAATGGTTTATCTATTTCGACAATATTGTTATCTTCGTCTAACCATTTATTACCATTCTGCATCCATTTAATGCCAAGTTTTTTTGCAACCACTAAGAAATCTTCTTTTTTCTTAATATCCTTTAGATGTATGTAGTTACGTGCGTATCTATTTGCTATTACATACGCCTTATCTACATCATTTACACTCTCCAAGTAAGCTAATTCTTTCGGATGCTTACCACTCTCTTTTAGGTTATTCACTACGGCTTTAATCACGCCAAACTTTAACCAAGAATCTGTTTTCTTGCTCATAATACTTATTATTTAAATTAAAAAATACTCTGCTTTGAATTTACATTTTTGCGGTACTCAACTTCGGCAAAAATGTCTTTGTGAACAATGCAAATGTACGAAAATAGATTGAATTGACCAAATGGATTAACATTTATTTTCAATTCCTTTTCTCACTTGTTTGCGTACCTATTTATATAATAAAACGACAAACAGTTTTTATGCCGTTTGTCGTTTCAGTTGCTAATGGGCTGTTTTAGATGCCTACACTTCACACATCTTATTGGTTATGGATAAACTCTATCCCCTTATCCTTGAACTTATACATGAACTCTCTCATATTCATAAAGTTCACCACCAATGCTAGATTGCGCCCTTCCTTATCATCACTCCATCCTAGTTTTTTAAGGTATTCTCCAGCAGACAATTCATCGTTTTGCTCCCGAACCATGCAGAACCTATCAAAACGTTTCTTTAGGTCGTTTATGTCCTCTCTCAATTCTTTGACCAAAGGATGCTCTACAGCCATGCCAATTTTACCATCACCGACTGCAATTTCCTTTGCGTCCTTTCCCAGATATTCCTTGATGGTGTTTATTGACATCTTCAACTTTTTGGCTAATGCTGCTGTTGATACGTCAGAGTCTTTGATGTACTCAAACCATATCTTGTTATATGTGTTTAGTTTCTCGTCTCGATTCCTATCAATGTTCTTCTCGATGATAAACTTTCGTATGGTGGGGATTGTCACACCATTAGACTCTGCAAGTTGACTGATTGACTTCTTGGGGTCATAGTTAATCACCTTCTTTCTGCTCACGTTTTTCAGAGTGCCTACAGAGCCTTGTAATGTACCACTTCCCAACGCCCCCATTTCTGCCATACTACCCCATGCAAGGCTTCTTGGGTATTCCTTGTTTATTCCCTTGGGATTGTCAGGATTACACAGGTCATCACCTTCTGACATCTTATTTGCCTTTGCTATTTCATTAATGCAAACTTGGGTCTTAACCATAAGGTCAATTGATGCAAGAGGATTGTCTAGTTCTGTTTCAATGGTGAATATGGCTGTGTTCTTGGGGAAAACGTCTCGTTGACTTCTGAACGTCTTTCCTTCATAGATAAGCCTTTTGGCATATTCTTTTTCCCTTGGAGTGAGGAAAAGCAACAATGCAGAATCTTCAAAGTGCTTTGATATAAAGATGAATCTGCCATGACAATAATTTCTGTAGTCGCATAGTTGAACAGAAGCAATGCCACCCTCTATCATCTTACACTCAAAATCTTGTGCTACTGGTCTGCTCCATCCGCTATACAGAACGATATAGTTCTTAATGTCCTTAATCGGTGGAATCTCACCTTCTACTCTTGGAGCGTAGGAAAAACAATGTGATGGGTCTAAGTCTATATTCAGTTTGCTAACGATGTTGCTCTCATTGGTGAAAGCCTTATAGAATAGTCCAAACATAGCCACGATGGAATTTGTGCTCAGGAATCCCGCTTTCCTTGGTGTGTCATAATAGAACCAATTGGTCGTGACTCCTTTCAATGTATTTATGACTATATTCTTCCCATTGTTGGTGCTTGTGATTCCACACACACCTTTGGGGTTAACTGATGCTGCTCTGCGTACCGTGTAATCTTCATCAACCCCACTTCCACTGCCAGAGGTTATGATAATCTTTGCTGATTTCAAAGCATCGTCTGATAACGATGCCATTGCAAGGGGTGTCAGTGACTTTGCCATACCCTTATTGGTCTCATAGAGTAGTGCCAAATAATCGTTTGATGCAGAAGAGCCACCACTGCTGAAACAGTAGAGAGGAATGTTTGCGTTTTCAACTAGAAACCTTCTCAATCTCTCCACATCTTGTTTCTCTGTCCACTCCAATGCGGGACGTATCAACTGCAAACTGTCCTCAAACTTTGCTTCTTTATATTTGCCCACCTTTGCCATATCAAAATCTGATAGTTTTTAGTCTGTTAATTATATCAATTGCAAAGATAAAATAAAAGTTTGAATCGCCCAAAAACACCATTCAAAAACATAGGATTTTTAACAAAAACATAGGATTGGGTGGTTATAAACAATGAAAACCCTCGATTTTAGAGGGTTTCCAGTGGATTCTAATATTCATTTAGATTCAAAAATGAATATGTTCATTGCCTTTGGCATACTTTTTATCCTTATAGTATAAGTAGCCCCAATATGCAATTGGAATAACCATCGTATAGAATACCAATTCAGATAAGTCATAAGCGTTATAATCAAAAAAATGAAAGTCATAATTACTTGGATAGTCAATACCATTAACCCCATAGTCTTTAGCAATTGTAAATGGGAAAAAGAAATCATCTATTATAAGATAACTTATTTTATACATCACTATATGAAAAATAAACCATAATCCCCAACAAATACGTTTTTTAAATGAAGTTACCTTCTTGAAATAGTGATAACCAAGGAATATAACAAGTGGAATGAGAATTGTATAAACAAGAAAGTCTGTTATTTGATAATAACCCAAATTGAAATAGTCTTCATAACCTTCTATCTCTAAGAAAAATTTAGGGTATAGTATATTGTAGTATTCACGTACCTTATCTCCCTTACACAAGCAGATAACGTTGATTATAAACCATAGTATGTATGACGAAACAATAGGTCTATTAGTTACAAAGTCAACAAAACTATTTGTTGTTGATACTCTGTTGTCTTGTGACTTACCACAAAACTTGCAAAACAATGAATTATCATCAATTTCTTTTCCACAATGTTTGCAATACATAATCATTCCATTTAAAAATAACAATGCAAAGATAGCATTTTTACATGAAACTTGCACGAATAATATTCAAAAACGTTATGAAAATGAATATTTTTGGTCAAATCGTGGTCCGTTCCAGATTTTTTCCCGAACTTTGTAGCCAGTTAATAACTAAAAGCATATAGTCATGTTCGGATTAGAGTTTAAAGAAAAGATTTCAAGGAATCAACAGTTTGCTAGATTGGTGAGACAAAAGAAACAAGAAATGATTAACAAAGCAATTTCTTGGAGTGGCAAAACAGAAAAGGGGTCATTTGATTTCCATGATATTTGGGAATCTGATGATAAGCGTTATAGGGTTAGTTTAGGAAAATATGGCAAAGAATATTATCTTGATACGATAAGATGGAAAGATGGCCATCAAGGCAACAACCCCAATGATATGCGTCCTACTGTTTATGTTGATGGTATAGAAAAAGAATTTGATGGGAGTTTTGACCATGTTTTTAATTTCTTTCAAACCATTGGGAAAGTAAGTGAAGATGCTTTGAGGATATTAGGCTGCTTAATGTATCGTAATGCCTTATTAGCCGACCATGTTCTAATCAATGATACAATCAAGTATTGCCCTTCAAAAGAAGCAATAGGCTTCATAATGTCACATTTCCCTATTTACGATGGTATATCTACAGAAGCCTATATTAACTATCTAGAAGCAATAGCATGGAATGAAGATGTTAAGTATAGTACACTTGGGTATGACGTGTTTGGTCAAGGAATTGGACGTACTAACAACATGAAAACGTATGCTCATGTAATTGCTGTGTTATTAGGTAAAGCATCGCTCTCAAAGTTATGCTCTTCTTTCTCTCGTCCTCCTGTTGGTGTTTCACCGATTCCAACAATTACTGCAACAGAAGCATTTCCAGAACTAAATATTGTTTGATTATGGCAAATTCATATAGGGGTAGAGACATGCACGTAGAACGTGTTATTGCCCAGTATCTAGACGAACATTTGTACAACGATGGCAGATTCACTAGACATGACAGGACTGATGGTAGAGATGAACAACTGTCAGGCTCAGACATTATAATATCAGTACCTTCATTGGGCATAAAAGATGCTGTTGTTGACGAAAAAGCAATTACCCATTACATGACTAGGCAACTTCCGACATTTGCCCTAGAACTATCGTTCCTCTCGCAAAGTGGAAATGTGGTAGAAGGATGGCTAACTGATTCAGACAAGGTGACTGAATACTACTTAATGATGTGGCCAGTTGCAACTAAGCGTTGGAGTATTGAGATACAAGACATTAAGTATATTGATTATATGCTTGTTAAAAGGTCTGACATTCTAAATTGGCTAGCAAATCAAGGATATACTATAGACAAGTTGAAAGAAAAAGCCAACATTATCCGCAACACAATAACTGAAAATGGAGCGATTGACAAAATTGACGGAAAAGATTATTGGTTCTACTTAACCACGCAACTTGTTGAATGCCCTATAAATGTTGTAATACGTAAAAAGATATATGAGAAACTTGCACTAATGAAAGGAAGAATCTGATGGGAAATTATTTATTATATAGACCCCATATAGTTAAAATAGCAATAAATGGAAAGCCCAAAGAGTGTATTATGTCTATGGCTCATAACACACAATATGGCTTGTCAAGTGTGTTTTTTGAATCTTTGGATGAAAACCTAATTGAAAAGCTACGGCCTTTTATTCCAATTTCTGACGGTGGTGAACAAATATCCTTAGATGAGATACCTGAGAAAATAAGAACAATTGTAGGGTATGAATATGCAAGATATTATTTTAATGGTGAATACGTCAAAAGGCACAATGATTTTTATTTTTATCATAATGGCTTAATCGCAAACATAAATGGAATAGAATATCTTGAAGCAGTTCCTTATGCAGAAACAGGAATATGGTATATTGACAAAAATGCTCCCGATATTGTCTATATTGATGATATGAAGCCGATTATATATAAGGAAATAGGATTTCTTTGCAAATATGATTATAGGGATAAGAGATTTGAGGAAGGGTGGGAGCCAGAGGTCATCGGCGAACGTATAAAGAGTCAATTTTTTATAAAATACAATCCCCAATTGTTTCCCGTTGTGCATTATAATCACTGATTTAATGATAGTCATTATGGCAAATTGGCAAACAATAGAAGAAAAAGTAGATGATATATACAGACTGTACGAAAGCGGTCTGTATATGTCTCGACATTTTCACAAGTATATACGCATACCTTTGACCGAACAAGCATCCCTAAGAGAGCTTGATGAAAACACTCTAAGAAGCATGTATCATTATTTTAGTTCCGAAAAAAGATGTACTGATAGGAAAGCTAAATCAGTAGAAGAACACGTTGTGCCAATAAACGTAATTGTTGAAATCTTAACTAACCAATACAAAAACAGAAAAGAATCGTTTAATCGTGAGTTTATTAGAAGGGTACTAGACAAATGCCTTTGGATAGTATTTGTTACCGATGAAGAAAACAAAAGACTAAATTCTTTAGGGCTAAAAAAAACAATGCCAAACGGATGGAATTGGGAAACAGATAGCCCCTTTGTCCGTTATGACATTGCTAAGATTAAGGTATCAAGGTAGTCTAGTAATTGTTGCCTACTCTATTAAATATCTCTTCACCAACCTTGGTGACAATTCCACATACTAAAGCATTACCCATAAAGAATGCTCTTTTAACATCGTTTTGTCCTATAGTGTGATTATCAGGGAACATATCAAGCCTCTCTAGTTCAATAGGTACAAGCCTTCTTAACCGATGGTTGATAGGGTCTTGAATAACGTGCTTAAATCTTGATGGTGTCTTTCCACCTTCTGAGGTTATAATTGTCCTAGATGGTCTATCTAATGGGTCTGGAAAAGCCATTCCACCCTCATTGTAATAGAAGATGTGACCGTCTCTAGTCTTACGTTCTTCATGCTTTGACCCTTTTAGATATTCCCACTTAGGCAAATCTTCATCGGAGATATAGTAATCCTCTGTTATGTAGTTTCTTTCTTCGCCAGTAACAAGTATATCACCCAAATGTGTATAGTCACCATGATAATTTGGTTCTACCTTGCAACTCCATACTTGACCATTGACCATGATACCAGCATTACTAAACGGTCTTAACGTATTGCTTTTATTGAAATACTCGCTTAAATCTGCCAAATCATCTGTAGGGTTCTTTTTCAAATTGAAAGGCTCTAATCCAAACAGCCCGTTTACGTCTAAGTTCTGAATAGGAAATGCTGTTGCAAAAACTCCATTATTCAGCATCCAATCTGTAGGGTCTGTAATAGCATTTGCAAGTGGTGAGCCTTGTTTGTATGCTAGTATGTACGTTCTACGCCTACGTTGTGGCATACCATAATCTGCTGCATTAATGATTCTCCACTCAACAATATAATTGAGGTCTGATAAAGACTGTAATATAATGGCGAAATCTCTACCCCTCTGACTTGCAGGAGAAATAATTAGTCGGTCAACATTCTCCAAAAAGAGTATGTCTGCACTGTCGTTCCCCTTTTCTCTACAGATACGTTCTATTTGCCACCATAGCACACCTTTCTTTCCACGCAAACCTTCTGCTTGGCTTAGTGTCCTTGCAACAGAGTAGTCTTGGCATGGGAAACCTCCACATAGCATATCATGGTTTGGAATGTCGTTTGTAGGTACTTTCGCAATATCTTCATTTACGTGTCCTTCTGCACCGAAACGAGCCACGTATGTCTGTGAAGCGTGTTGTTGCTTGGTTGATGGTTCAAACTGATTACTCCAGATTGTATGATAGAAATCCCCATTGGCTCTATCTAAGCCAACTCTAAAACCACCGACACCTGCGAATAACTCAATTACATTCATGTTGTTTTCTAATTTGACTGCAAAATTACAAAAAATAAATTAGACTAAAGAGAAATGCAACCTCTTTTGTCATTTAGAATCAAGTTTCAAGTCAAAGACATTAAAAATAGATGTTTTTATTTGGTACATTGCAAGAAAATAACTACCTTCGCAGCCTAGGTATTAACCAAGTTTTTATGGCGGAAATAAATATAAAGGATTTACTTGAAAGCAACAGCATAGCCAAAGAATTGAAAGAGGCATATTCTTTTATGCTCCTTTCTAGGGGATATTCTGCTGATGATATAAGAATACTTGATGAATACGATTTTGCCATAAGTAGGAGAGGGCTTGAATCTGACAGTCCAAACAATTATAACGGACACGGTATAAACAAACCTTTAAGAGATAGAAAGAAAAAGAATCTCCCCAAGAGTTTAGTTTGCCTTTCATCGAAAAGCGAGGTTTATAACAAACGTGACCATACACTATACTCATTTAATGATAGCGAACCATTAACAAAAGGCAGATTAGTCTGGTCAATTATTAGCAAATATCAGAGAGACTTTAACCCCACATTCGAGGAAGTTTCTCAGTTGTATAATAACAAACTGAATCTTCTTCGCAATACGATTATAGATATTGCTTCGCTTGATGCTCTTAGACCTGACAAGCAAAAAAGGTTCTATTACCATAACTCGGACTTCTTGAATAGTAAAGACGGCGTAAAATACACTGTTTCAAATCAGTGGTCAATAGATAAAATGAACGAAATAATTTCTTTTGCTCGCTCTAAAGGATGGAAAGTTGATGTGATTATTCCCCAACAAGCATCCCCAAGTGCGTTATAGTGGTGATAATAGCAAAATAGAGCAATTTCACCATTCACGTACTCGATTCTGACAATATCATTTGAATCATTGAACACTCTCTTAACTTTGTCGGTTTTGATGGTGATGCTACCTTTATTTTCATCTACCGACTTAATAAGTTGATATAACGCTGCTCTTTTTTTTAACCACTTATCCATTGTAAATCATTATATTGGTTATCTCATTTTCAATTGCTATCAGATAGGAATATAGGTAACAGTCCGATTCATAACCCTTATACGGTTTCCATACATCATCTAACGTTGGCTCGACAAGAATTTTCTCATGTGCCCTGGGGTGTTTGTTGTCTAGTGCCTCCAGTTCCTTTTGAGCCTCTTTCATTATGGTGTAACACATTTGCCTAGTGAGTGACTTAATCGGTGCATTGTGGAACTTCCATTCAAAGTAGGGCTTGAATGTGGGGTTACTGATTACCCCACGCTCATAGTCCATCTTCATACGCTCATGGAATATATCTTGTATCTTCCAATAGTCCATAATTAAAAATCTAGGAGGTCATAAGAACTTTCTAACTCTGATTCAGTTAGCCCTAAATATTTCTTCGTTATGGTGGGGCTAGCGTGATTGAAAAGGGTCTGCAAGCGCATTAGTGCAAGTGGGGCATCAGTGCCAGCAGATTCAAATACCTTGCGCCCAAAGGTCTTACGCATTGTGTGGGTGCTGAAATGCTCGATTTTCAGGTTATAACGCTGCTTAATCTCCTTAAACAGTATATTGATACGCTGAGTTGAATAGACCATTTTCTTACGGCTGAGGAAACACTTTTCATCTTCATTCTCGATGTGCAAGGCATCGTAACACTGCTTGATGTGCTTTTGGAATCCCTTGTTAATCTTCACCACTCTACGCTTTCCCGTCTTTTTTTCGTAGATGGTGAACTTCTCACCTTCTAACAGCATCGACCAAGTAAGGGTCAATATGTCTGAGATACGTAAGCCGAAAAATGCCCCACAACCTATGAGTAATGACATACGGTAATCACCATCCCTATACAACTTTCTAACTAGTGAAAGCATAGTGTCCCACTCAAGGGCATTTGATGTACGGTATTCGTGAAATTCTTGCTTCATAATCCTATGTTTTTATCAGTTCAACTATGTTTTTGAATGTATCTCTTATTGTCTATTTCGTAACTATCTGATTTTCAATTCATATTCATTTCTATAAAGAAATTGAATGTTGTTTTGATACAAACTGAATCAAGTACATCATATTTCTTCAAATATCATCTTGGTTTCACAGTGCAAGTCATTCAACTCAGCCACCTTCCTAATTCTGCACGTTGTATTCTCAGCGTCTCTAAGTAGGACTGAGTAATGTTGACCATGCCGATTCATTGTGATTCTTATGTGTCGGATGGGGTAGCCCTCCAATTTGATGATAATGCCATTGTCACCCATACTTGTGAAGCTGCATGACTTCCTTTCCATACACCAAATGCTCTTGTCGTTCCTTGCCATAATGCTACTGTTATTTACCAATCCATGAATATAGTTCCTTCACTCTCTTATCATAGTCTGCTGTCTTTTCAACTTCATTGTCGATAGTGTCAACCATTTCATCAAAATAGATGCCCTTCTGAATCTTCTGTGTCTCGCCCTTGTTGTCGATGTAGAAGATATTGAAGAGGTCAGCCCCTTGGTCAAATACCACCTTCACCCATCCATTCCATTTGAAGCCTTGGGTGTGGAACATAACGCCCTCGTCACCTTGCAATGCTCTGAACTTGCATACGCCCCATGACATAACTACATTGGGCTTTGTCGAAAGAATCTGCATGATATAAACTGCCATTTTCATAAGTCTTATCTTTTTACTTGATTAAGTACATACTGTTTCTTGAACTCACTCCAGAAGTCACCATCCACACCGTCAATGTTTCGGTCTAAGAGGTCTATAAGCTCTTCCAAGGGCACATTCCACACCTTCCTTACTTGTTCCCCACGCTCGTTGAAAAACATCACCACGTAGCGATTATTTAAGCGGTCGTACCTTATCCGCACTTCGCCTTGGAAAGCGAGACCTCTCACACAGAATTTCAGTCCGTAGGCAATGGTCTTGGGGGAATGAAACCCCCAAGTCCACTGAATAAGTAGGTTGGTTCTAAGGTGGCGATATATTGCCTTGGATGCGCATAACATACCCATATCTCCCATTAGTCGATGATACCCACAAAGTTTGAAATACGGAAGGAACGCCATGCAAGTTTTTCCGTGTCGATGTACGCAAACTGTCCGTACGCTCTCTTGGGGACTCCAGTACCCTTTACGTTGGCTTTCACTGAATCCTTCTGTAATGTTCCCACTGCCATGCGTAAGGTAACGTTATCAGCCTTCAAGTAGAGAAATCTGACAACCTCCCCTTTCATCATTCTCTTGCGCAAAACTTCCAATTCTACGGCTTTGCTCATTGAGGTGGGCATATCTGACCTCTGACTGATTCTTGCTGCATCACTTACGATGTTGCTCTCACTGATTACTATTGACTGCTTCATATTTAAACCGAATTAAATTAAACGTAACGTCCTATGTATCAGGAACTTTTGACGATGCAAAGGTACAAAAATGTTTGGAATCCAGCAAAAATGAATATAATATTTAACTGGGATTAACTGCCAGATAGTCAGGCAGTTAACTCCAGCAGGCTTCGTTAACAGCCAGAGCCTAAATGTCAGGATTTGTTAAAGCATAAAAATAGGGTTGAAACCATACCTAGTGACAGTTTCAACCCATAACGAAAGTAATAAATCCATAACGCCCACAAATATTACTTATTGATACGCTCCAACAGTTTCAATTCTCTTATGGTTCTGTTTGGTGTAGAAATTATCCCGAACGTACTTAAAAACAGTTCCATCCACTTCAACTGTTATGTAGTATGCTTTATCCTTATAGAATTTCCTAAATATTTCTTTTGGAGTGTATGACCTTAACAAGATACCTTCTTTGCATGGCTCAATATCGTGTTCTATTTTGTTTATATAGGAGGTAATATCGAAGTAATGTCTTACTCCATTTATAACCATTGAATTGAAAGCATGAGGGAAATTGTAACTATAAAGCCCTTCGTTATACTCCAATGTGGGATATTGTGATTTATAGAATTGTGCCAACAACCAACTGTTTCTGTGACATTCATGTGTCCTTGGTTTTATCATTTCAATCATTTTTTCAAGTTCCTTCTTTTTGAATAGTTTTTCAATTGGTGTAAACTTTATCTTTTCATTATTATTCTTCATAAGATACTGATTTAGTTAAGTATTGACTTTCCATCTAAATTAATCAATGATTGCTATTTTTTAAGATTAGATAAATATCAATTTCTATCTTCTAATCTTTTAATCAAACCAATGGGTTTACTATTACCAACACACAAAACAGTAAACCCTTTTGATGATAAGTGTCTCATGTCTCACTTTTTGAAGAATGAGACAGTTGAGACACCTCATTTCTTCGCCCACCTTGCTACAGTTGCATGGCTCATGCCTAATTCAGTGGCTATCTGTCTAACGCTCATTCCTTCTGCTTGCATCTGTTTAATTTGGGTTATGATTTGTTGTTTATCATCATCCTTGCGCTTTTTTAGATGCTCAGACTCTTCATCGTAACCAACTGTTACAAACTGTAGGAATGAATCCTTTTTCTCAATCTCGCATAGCATCACGTTTGACTCGTTATATTTGAAGTCACTGCTCCTAACCTTAACTTGTTTGATGAATCGAATATTGGGGTCTTTTGCAGATATGCCAATAGAAAAGGCTGCATCAAGAAAGTTGAATATCATCTTTGAGCCTCCTAGGTCATTCTGTGTGATTGGCTTGCTCATGTTTCTTTTGGTAGTGTGTGCAAGAATCAGTATTGACAAGTTTTCTTTGTGTTTTAATGCAGTTAGCCTCTTCATCAGTTCACTTGCAATCTGCACTGACTTCGCATTGCTGATAATCCAAGTAAGGTTATCAATTATTATAGCCTTGGCATCAGTTCCCTTAATACATTTCTCTATATCTGCCATAATCTCATCTGCAAGTTCATCAGCCCTACAGTGCACCTTTAACTGATTCATGTAAACCCTATAACAATTGTCTGAAAAATGGTAGGTTCTTCCCGACTCATCGTCTTGATACCTCTTCTGAAACTGCTTAGGAGATAGTTCAAAATCGAAATAGAGTACCTTTTGAGTCTTAGCAACTTCATTGGCAATCTGCACAGCATAGATGCTCTTACCAACATTGGAGTCAGCGAAAAGGCAGCATAGTTCACCCTCGTACCAAAGTTCATCGTACAACTTGATTGGGTCTTTCATTGCTTTTGCATCAGATAAAGTCTTATTGACTGACTTGATGTTAAACATTCCTATCTCCTTTTCATTGAAGTACCTATTTCTCTTATGTGCGACAGCGGTTTTTTTAACCACATCTTTAGCCTCTACCTCAGTGGCTACAACTGTGTGAGTAATTGTTTCACTCATTGTCTTTTAATTAATTAAATGGGGGATGTGCATTATTGCTCATCCATCGGCATCCCCCTCACTCGATGCTCCAAGAATCCTTGAAGAAAATGATATACATAGAAGTTAATGGAAGTTTAATAACTAGTTAACTCCAATCTGTTTTCTGCTGTTTGGTTAGCAATCTGAATATTCCAAGTTACGTAAAGGATTACCAACCGAACAAAGCAAAGATATAAAAAATAAATGAGAATCCAAAATCCTAGAAGAACTTTTTTGAAATTTTCTTTACTTTATTCTTAATCTTAGTATATAATTTATTATATCTAGAATAATATAATATTATATAATAATATTTTAATATAATATATTCTATAAAAGATTATTTTTAAAGAATAATATTTTTTTATTATAATAATAGAAAATATCCTTCAAGACACCTCCAATGGGGTTGATTCTGCACCCGAACTTCTAACGATTTTGCACGCCCTTGGATAGCCAATATGGGCTTCCTTCATCAATAGCCATACCCCACAACACCCATTCTTTTCAACCAACATCTGATAGACTTTAACTGCTTCATTATATGCCTCCTTGGATTGAGCCTTAATCAGTCTTTCACGATTAAATTTTCCCTTATCAAGTGCATTGGCTTTTTTGTAACGTTCAAGGCTCATTGGATTGTTTGTGTTCGCCTTGTGCGTTGATAACCTCAAATTCTCCGTTGCACAGTTCTGTCTATCCCCATCTATATGGTCAATCTCATAACCAGTTGGAATCTCACCAAAAAACGCCTCAAAAATTAATCTGTGAAGGTATTTCTGAACTCTCTTGCACTTGGCATCATGGATGCAGACAACCAAGTATTTGTTCTTAGCCACATAGGGTTTTATCTGCTTTCTTTTCAAATAAGTTCCGTTAATGGTTCTATGCTCCCTTCTCCATATTGAACCGTCAGAATATAATTCATAGTCAGGAAATCTTTTAAGTATTCTGTAAGTCATTTTGTTTAGTATTTTTTATCGTTATTTGTGTGCGCATTTGCGCATTTATATCTATTTATAAATAGAACTTACTTCAAAAAAATCACTCAAACACTTGAAATTTGTAAAGAAAACATTATATTTTATACAGAAGTAAGTTTGGACTTCTGATTAAACACATAAGGGGATGCGGTTCGCTACCGTCAAGTAAGTCATGTTTCCAATATCTTAGGCTTATAATCCCCTTCATTTTCAACTAATAAAAGATATTGGATATGTAACAAGATATTGGATATGAAAAACACACAAGACTACAGATTTTGGGTAAGTTTGACCCGACAGAAATTCGACCATAAACCAGATAGAAAAACAGAGATAGGTAAGTTAACTTTCACCAGAACATACCAAAGCGCAGAAGGCTTTGCTGAACTTATGGCTAAAGGGTATTGCTATGCTCCTATTTTCAAGGATGCCACTTTCAGCATGGGTGAAAAGACAGATAAGAACTTCTATTATTCATCATTCATATCGCTCGACATCGACCATTCAAAAACTGATATGAATACGATGATAGAAAATATTAAATTCAGACCCACCATTGCCTATACATCATGCAGTAATGGATTGAATGGTGAATACAGTTACAGATTAATCTATTGTTTCACAGACAAGATTGACAGCAATGAAGATTATACTAATTACGTCTATACCATCTTAAACGCAAACCAACTCTCTATTGATGAAATAGATAAAAGAAGCCTAAAGGCTAGCCAATATTATAATGGCAATGGCTGTGGGAACATAGAGACCAATGTAACTAATATAGTTTATAATAAAAAAGACTTCATTGATTATTATAAAGATTATTCTATTGATAATAATATTAATAAAAGTATCAACATAAATCATATACACACACCACCAACTATTATGAGTTATGGTGACACTTTTGAGAATAAAGAATTTGAAAATGATTTTTGGTCAATGCGAATGGAAGGTATTTTATCAAAATACATTGGTGTATATCCCAATATAGAGCATACTGAATTACCAAAAGTAGATGATAATACTCCGTATATTATAATACCAAACGATTATATTGAGATTAGAAGATGGTGGAGAGTTAAGAATAATGGCTGTGCAATAAAGATTAAGGATGGTGAAAAGAGAAGATATAAGTTGTTTATAAATGGCATTATTAGAAGGTTAATCAATCCAGCCATCACATTCGATAATCTGCTTTATAATATGTTATTTGAACTAGTCTATTATATATCAAATTTTGATGCGAAAAATATCATTGGAAAGAAGGAAATCTTTAATATAACGAGAAGTGTGATGAAGGAAGATATTACCAAATATGAAAAGTTGAAAAAGCCCAAGAAGCCTAAAAAAACTAAGTCTGAAATACGATTCATCGTCAATATAGAATACTGCATCAAACATGGCATCAACAAGAAGAAAGCAAGGGCTATAGCATCCTACGCCTTGGGCAATGGTGACAAGATAGGTGAATTATACGATTCCAGCCTTACCGACAAAAAAAATGTTGAAATGATGAAAGCATATGGACTTGACATTTCTGTTAGTACATTAAAGAGGTGGAGGGAGAAAAACGGAAAAACCAAGTACAAGAAAAGGCAATAAAAACCCTCTGAGACTTCTGAATAGTTCAATGCGATAAGTTGTCAGCCCAACAACAGGAACTCTCTCAGGAGGGCAGGAAATGCCCTTATTCAAAATCATAGGGAATGAGTCACCGCTAGACTCTTCCCTTTTTGACTGTCTCAACTGTCTCATTCTGTCTCAACTGTCTCATTTCGTGTGAGACGAGACACTTTGATGTATGGGTATTGTACCCATACCATACCGACATAGGGGGTAGCGTCGTAACCCCCTCTCCGATGGGGGAAAGACACCCCCTTGTTTTTTGAGACAACAGATGTTCCAAAATTCCAGGAGAAAAATTTTTGAGATTTTCCCAAAGTAACCTTGATATTTTTTGAAAGATGATTATATTTATAATAAAGGACAGATGTTAATTCTATAACTCAATTTGATAAATTAGAAAGAGGAATACATATCAACTATGAATAAGATTATTAGGTTAACTGAAAATGACCTCAACGGAATTGTAGAGAGGTCAGCAAAAAGGATAATTAAAGAAAGCGTAGATATTCAACAGATTAAGTATGCACAGAAGGAACTTGTGAAGATAGGAACAATTCTATCTAGCGTAGGATTAAGACTTGAAGATACACCATATAGCCAACAATACAAGATGATTTACCATGAACTAAGCAAACTGAACAATGCCTTAATCAAACACTTGAAAGGAGGTGTGAAATGAGTTACTTTACACTAGACGCAGACAATCAAAACTTGATAAATATGAAAGAGATGAAAATAGCAGATAAGAACGTAATCCAGCCAATGAGAAAGAGGAATCATCAAGGAGTGAATAACCCTCATTACGGACATAAACAGTCAGAAGAAAGCAAGAGACGAATATCAGAGAGCCAGAAAATGCGATATAGGAATACAATAACTGAGGATAAGGTAAGAACGATATGTAACGAGGTCATTGAGGAATACCTTAACCGCAATGTCAAACCAATAAACATCAAATGAGCAAGAACTACATTAAGCGATTAAAAAAGGAAATTAAGAGGTTAAAGAAAGAAAACCAATTCTTACAAGTGGGCATTGACAGCAGAGAGGATGCCTTTAACTACGTAATTGAGCAATTAACCACTGAATCAGCATTGACCCAAGAATTATTTTTCCTTGTTGAATATATGTCAGTGATAGAACAAGCATTGCTCACCAATGACTTCTCAACCAATGCAAGGACTGTCAAAAGGGCAATCACCAATTTCAAATCCGAACTTACAGAAGGGTTTTACGCTAACCACTTGATTAACAAAATAAATAAAGACACAAACGACATGGCAATATGAGCAAGAAAAGATATATGGAGGCTAGAAACCAAGCCCTTGAACAGATAATTCAAGAACAGCAAAGCCAATTAGAGACAAAGGACTTCATCATTGATGCACAGACAAAGGAGAATGACCGACACGTTCTAACATTAAAGTTCATTGTGGATATTCTTCTGCTGATAAGCCAATTGGAAAAGGTTTTGGCAGACAATACGGTATTGTCGGATGCCCTCAGACTTGCGATAACCACATTTAAGGTGGAACTCAGCAAGGCAATCCAAGCCATTGAATACGATGGTGGCTACAGTTACAGCTTTGGCACATCAATCAATAACTGCATAGACAATTGGAACGATGAAGAGGAATAACATAACCTATGCCGACTTCGATAGGTTGGAAAAGATTAGGGTTTACATGGAACACCATAAGGAAGAGGTATTCACACAAGAATTTATGAAGATTCTAGCCGATAGATACCTCAATTACAACACAGTTAGGGAAAGGATTAAAAAACTCTATCCCACCATTGTCAAGGAACTATTGAAGAATAATGTGATTAATATTATACCAAATGAAGAAGGACATAACGAGAAAGGAAAAGAATAGCGTTGGATTCAACTACAGAAAGGGTTTTGCAATGAAAGATGCCCCTCTCTATAGCCAAGAAGATTTCCTCTATTATTTTGAGAATAGGCTTAATCAGATTGTGAGGAATGAGGTTGAAGCCAACTTTAGGGAGTGTTTTTACGGATTGCCATTCTAACCAAATATGACACGTTAGGAACTATAAGATTATCTATTAGGAAATATACTATAAACCATTTGGTTTTGGGGCTAAACACTTGCTGACCAATCATTTATATTTGTTTAGCTCATTTTTTTAACTCAAAAATGAAATAGAAAAAACTGATTCATCTCCATTGATGAATATGATTTGAAAATTATATGAAAAGGATTAAGATTACAGAAGAACAACTGCATGACCTCAGTAGAAATGAAGCGGTTAAAGTTGAAGATGGGGGTAATGTTAGACAGAAGATTCAAAAGATGCGAAATGACACCGCAGACTTCAAACATGGCGAAACAAAACAACTTGCGCACAGCCTCATTGACCGTGCCTTTGCGCTTGGGATGAAGTATGCTAGGATGGCAGTTGACATTGAGGGTAGGGCAAAAGTGATGAAACAACTCGACCGCATGAACAAGAAGATTGATAGGATTCCGCTATAGCCAATTGGTTATTCATATTTATAAAACGATACTTTATTATTGAACGAGGGTGCAACCGTCTTAATTGATGGCTGCACCCTTTTATGAGTAAAGTGTTACAACCTAAAAAACATAATAATATGGTGTTGCATCTTCACAATTCCACAAAAATTGTGTAATTTTGCACTGTGATACCTATTAAAGTATTCTATCAATAGTCTCGATGATATTAAAAACCGCTAAATGGGGTAGTAAAAATCTAATTTCTAACGTTTGAATCAACATGATAAGAACAAATAAAAGAAAGATAGGGGTAGTAATTATTACTGTAAATGTATTGATTATTAGAGGTTTTGCAAACTACGGTTGTCTAATCTCCTTCCTTGACGAGATGCCTGAGCTGTCACGCAGCGTGTTAGAGGTGTTGCGCCAACCGTTGGAAGATCGTAAGATCACTATCAGCCGTGCCAAGTATAATGTGGAATACCCCTGCTCCTTTATGCTCATCGCCTCCATGAACCCCTGCCCCTGTGGCTATTACGGTGACCCCACCCATCATTGCGCCTGCACCCCAGGACAGATACAACGCTATATGAATAAGATCAGTGGACCGCTGCTTGACCGCATCGACATCCATTGTGAGATACAGGCAGTACCTTTTGCCCAGCTCTCACAGATGCAGCAGGGGGAACCCAGCGAGAAGATCAGAGAACGGGTCATTCGAGCCCGTAACATCCAGACAGAACGCTTCAATTCCCTCCCTAAACAGGGAGGGCTGGGGAGGGTCTACTGCAACGCTCAGATGACCGAGCGCATGCTCCACGAGTTTGCGGAGCCTGACGAGTCTTCTTTGGAGATGCTCCGCACGGCGATGGAACGGCTGAAACTTTCTGCCCGTGCCTATAACCGCATCCTCAAGGTGGCACGCACCATCGCTGACCTCGCTGGCAGCGAGAAAGTAGAGTCTGTGCATATCGCCGAGGCTATCGGCTACCGCTCCCTTGACCGTGGTGACTGGGCTGAGCGGGGGATGTAAGCTGATAAATCATAAACCTGTCCCAGTGATTCTTGGGAGAGAGGAGGCATCCCAATTAGAGATCGCAACCAAGGGGATTCAGTGTTCCACCCTATGGAACAAAGTGTTCCACCCCATGGAACAAACAGGAAGGCGGCACCTTCATGGAGCGAAAGTGCCGCCTTCGAGGGAGAAGGTGTAGTTTATTTCCTTAGCTTGATCCTCTTCCACCCTGCTTGGATGTTAGGGGAGCAGGTGACGGTAGGGGTCTGTATCTTGCGGTTGATGACCACAGACTTCTGCTTGACTTGCTCAGTGACATACTGGCAAAGTTCACCAAGGGTAACGTTGCCCTTCGTGCTCTGGAGTTTCTTCAGCAAGTAATAGGTGAAGAGTCCGTGACGCTGCTCTTTATAGGGGTAAGCAGTCTCGTCATCGGAAGCTGCACTGAAGGCGATGAGGTTGCCACCGGTAGGACGCTCCTGACGTGCCTTCAGAGAGATACCGCGAGCGGATGCCATGAGGGTACCGCCATCACCGGTTGCTCCGCTGAAGCAGGCATCGAGGAAGACGACAACAGACTTGGCTCCCAAAGAGGAGAGCTCGTTATAGAGCTTCTTCAAGGGGTAGCATGCCTCTGTCTGGGTGCCGTCGGCATCGATAGGCAACAGGAAAGCATCACGAGTAGATTCGTTAGGGATACCGTGACCGGCATAGTAGAAGATGATATTGATATCGTTATATGCTTTGGCGATATTGGTGATGTCCTGCACGGCACGGATCATCTTACCATAGGTAGCATTCGGATAGGTGAGGATGTTCTCGGTGGGGAGTCCAAGGGTCTGCTCACAGTATTTGGCGAAAATCTGTCCGTCGTTACCTGCCATGGGAACGGAAGGGACGAGGGTGTATTCCTCGTTGGCAATGATGACAGCGAAGGTGTTGGTATTGTTGCTCCTTACACGAGGGATATTGACATCTACATCAGAGAGTCCTACGACGACCTCGGTACGTCCTACCTTCGCCTTGCTCTGGCTGCCCTGCGAGTTAGAGAGCATACCATAGTCGATGGGAGCGAAATTGGCAGCCACATCGGTCTGGTTATAGGCAAGCACCTGCTGGTTGTTGTACTCGTAAAGCTTTCCTTCGGGGGTGGAGAAAGTGAGTCCGGCAAGAGCGAGTTTCTTGTCAGCAATGACGAAGCGTTGGTTGTAGACGCGCACATTAGCCCAGTTCTCGGCAAACTGCCGCGCCTCGTTATCGGTGCGGGGCACCTTCAGGACGATGTCGCCATAGGGAGACTCTATCAGGAACGACTGGTTCTCGGCATCATAGGGCATGATCTTCATGTCGGCGATGGTCATGTTCTTGGCGAAGCGCTGGACATACTCGTCCATCAGGATTTTCTGCAGCTCCTGCTGCTTGACCTTCGCAGTCTCCTCGTTGACGCGGTTCTTATACTCCTCGATAGTCTCATAGGGGTCTTTCTGCTTCCATTTGTTCATGCTCTTCTCAATGGACTGCTTGGCGAAGACATCGAAATAGGGTATACCTTTATAGACATCCTCGAACTTCTCCTGGCTCTTCTTTTTCTGGGCAACGAGTCCTTCTGCCTCCTTCAGGTAGGCGAGGACACGGGTGTGCTTGGAGACATCGGTGACATCCATATACTCCTTGAGGTAAACAATGGCGTTCTCGTAGTCCTCAAGGTTATAAGTGCGGGCAGCGATGAAATAGACGAGCTCGGGG
>OCVV011358792.1_pt1 | contig 23405 bp, 23 predicted proteins | sample 1539721 | NCBI WGS metagenome assembly OCVV01 (sample SAMN02144230, study PRJEB22623) | gut metagenome | biome: sheep rumen | host: Ovis aries | place: New Zealand
TGAAGCGCACAAGGCGCTGAAGCAGCAGATCATCGACACCAAGGGCTGGGACAGCGAGGAGCTGAAGGCCTGGTACAAAGAGGAAGAAGAAACCTTCCAGTACCCGATCAGCGCAGGATCCTGCAAGGCCTACAGAGCCTGGCGCTACAGCGACACCGACGAGGTGATCATGGACGACTTCACCTGGGAAAGGGAGCGCCACGACTTCATCGACACCCTCCGGAAGGCAGGTATTCAGATCCTGGTGGTCACCAACCAGTCAACTGGCCTCATGGAAGACCTGCATGGCTACGCTGCAGAAGGCTGCACGATGCTTGGGCTTTGCACCATCACAAAGAAGGACACGCGCTGGGGCGAAGAAAAAGAGGAGCAGATCATGGGCATCCGCTTCCAGCTGAACTGATAAACACTCGCCTCAGACCACCATGGAGCCGGGAGGCTCCTTTGGTCGTATATGCACAATATTGCCCGCCAATCTTTGTGTACATTATGTCCGGACATATCGCAGAATTGACTTGCTATTATTCGGCTTCAGAGTGATATATGTACATGCCGAAAGGCAAACGACAAAGACTTAGGAGGGCACAGACCATGACGAACGCATACACGATGAGAAACCTGATGAAGCTTGGAAACTACAACACCAGCATCACCCGCGAGACTTTCGAGGCACACTTCTTCAAAACCCGCGAGAGCATCCGCTTCACCTTCAATGGCTGGGACGGCAAGAGCTACGACGGCGAGAGCAGAAACGCCAAGGTGATCCGCACCAACCTTCCCGGATACGAAGAGGTCCTGCTGGTTAAAGTCGGAAAGCACCTTTGCTACATCGAAGAAGACACCAGCATCCTGGAGAAGGCCACCGGCGAAAAGCACCCGGAAGCCAGCTGGCTGGTTGAAGTCGAAAGAGCATAAGGAGGGCGCAGGAATGACGGAGCAGAGACGAGACTTGGGATACGGCGACAGGTACGACTTGCCGAGCAGGTTTTGGGAACCGCAGCCGGACGAGGAAGATCTGAAAAGACTGGAACAGGAATACGAAGGCAGCGAACTGGACGACGAGCCATTACCATTTGAATGAGGAGGAGACGAACATGGCAAGCAGAGCAAGGTTAGAAGGGATTTGTGATTACAGGCTTTGGACCACCGAGGAGCTGATTGAGGCTTACGCCTGGGAGACGGGCCGGATCAACCAGGAAGATCGGATACGTACGCAATGCCTGATCAAACAGGAACTGAAGCGCCGGTTTGACGCTACCCTGCGGCTCTTGGACGATGAGCAGACCACGCAGAATCCGAAAGGAACCTACAGGTACCTGCTGAATGAATGAGGCAGCTGCCCGGCGGAAGGCCCCTATAAAGGGTCTTTTGCTCGTAGTAGGAAGTACAGTTTTTGCCGCAGATATTTGTGCATATTATATCGCAGAAATAACTTGCTATTTCTCCCGAGTAGAGTGATATATACACATGCCGAAGGGCAAAAGACCAAAGAAAACGGAGGAGAAAGACCATGACAAACCTTGAAACGAGCGCCCGCACCTACCGCCTGCCGGAGACCACAACCCCTGAAAATCTTGCCTGCAGCTGGAGCTGCACAGTAAACTTCGGAAACAGGATTCTTCTGGCTGGATACTACTACAGCGGCCGGAACCAGAACAGCTACTTCGGCGCGGTTTACGAATATACCACGGCAGATCATACCTGCGAAGGCGAGATAAGGCTGAGCGCCATCAGCGCCGAGATGTTCGCGGATAACGGCCACGCCCTTGCATGGGGCATGGCACAGTGAGGAGGGCGGAACGATGACAACCTTTGAACGAGATTACAAGGATGCTCTTGAGGGCAATGAAATCGAGGTACTGACCCGGCGCAAAGAAGAGATTAAGCGGCTAATGCAGGAAGGCAAAGCCTGCAAGAACGGATTCCGCAGGCAGTGTATTGCCCAGGAAGTTGAAAGACTCCAGAAAGAGTATAGGAAGATCGACGAATTGTTCTGAGCCTACAGATGAAGTTCTGCAGGCTTTTTTCGTGAGTAAAATCGTGGACTAACCGTATTGAAAAATTTGATATCATGGTATCGTCGAAAGAAGGCGGAGCCGGAACCGCCTCAACAAAACACACACTGGGGATAGAATTGGCGGCATCGGAACACCCTGAACTGCAAGGAGCGCGGGAAACCCGCACGACGGTCATGTGAAGACTCCTAACGAATGAAACCGTTGATGAGTAAAATCGTGGACAAATGATATTGAAGTTTCTGATATAGTGATAGCATCAGAAGTGCGCGAGGATCTGTGGAGCTATTCCGCAGGTCCTTTCTTTACGCCATTTTACGGGAAGGAGGGATCAGATATGGCGACTAAGGGAAGAAAACCGACGCCTACTGCCATCAAGGAACTGGAAGGTAATCCTGGCAAGCGTGCCCTGAACGATAAAGAACCTAAGCCTCAGAAAAAAGCTCCTCCTTGCCCCAAGTGGCTGGAGCCTGAAGCAAAAAAAGAATGGCGGCGACTTGCAAAAAAGATGGAAGCCCTTGGTGTGCTTACTGAGGTAGATATGGCTGCCTTTGCCGGTTACTGCCAGGCATATGCCAGATGGAAGCAGGCGGAGGAGAGGATTACAGATCGTGGTCTGGTGATCCGCACTCCTTCGGGCTATCCGCAGCAGGTGCCTTATATCAGTATAGCGCAGCAGTACCTTCGCCTTATGAATCAGTTTGCTGAACAGTTCGGTCTGACACCTGCGGCACGATCCCGCATCATTGCCGGGAACGGCGATGGCGGTGCTGTGGATGAGATGGATGAATTGTTGGGAGGCAACTGATGGAGAGGGAGAGACCGAAGGGGTATCCAAAACTGAAGGATTACCGACCCAGCCGATTCATGCTGCCTGACTCTCATTACGATTCAGCCAAAGCAGACAAGGCAGTACGCTTCATCGAGATGCTTCCACACACCAAAGGCCGCTGGAGCGGGAAACCGTTCTGGCTCCTTCCATGGCAGGAACAGATTATTCGGGATGTGTTCGGAATCGTAAGGGAGGATGGGACACGCCAATTCCGTACAGCCTACGTGGAGATCCCCAAAAAGAACGGAAAGAGTGAGCTGGCAGCAGCGGTGGCGTTGTATTTGCTTTATGCGGACAATGAGCCTTCTGCGGAAGTGTACGGTGCGGCGGCGGATCGGCAGCAGGCATCCATCGTATTTGATGTGGCCAAGCGTATGGTGGAAATGACCTCGGCGCTCAACAAACGATCCAAGCTGATGGGAGCGACCAAGCGTATCATCAACTACGCTAATGCCGGTTTCTATCAGGTGCTTTCCGCAGAGGTCGGAACCAAGCATGGCCTGAATGTGTCTGGTCTCGTTCTGGACGAGCTGCATGCCCAGCCCAACCGCAACCTGGTGGATGTGCTCACCAAAGGTTCCGGTGATGCCAGAACCCAGCCGCTGTACTTCCTGATTACAACAGCCGGTACGGACCGGAACAGCATCTGCTATGAGTACCATACCAAGGCAAAGGACATCCTGGAAGGCAAACGCATCGATCCTTCTTTCTATCCAGTCATCTACGGACTGGATGATGGTGAGGACTGGAATGATGAGAAAGCCTGGTACAAGGCAAATCCCTCTCTGGGATACACCATTCAGATCGATCGCGTAAGGGATGCCCACAGGGAAGCCCTGCAGAACCCTGCCGAGGAGAATGTATTTCGTCAGCTCCGCCTCGACCAGTGGGTGGGTAGTACGGTAGCCTGGATACCGGAGCATATCTACGATCAAGGAGACATCCCAATAGATACAGATCGCCTGAAGGGCCGTGAATGTTACTGCGGACTGGACCTGTCAAGCACCAGTGACATCACGGCTTTTGTCATGGTGTTCCCGCCACAGCACGCAGACGATAAATACATCGTGGTGTCGCATTTCTGGTTGCCAAGAGAGACCTTGGATCTGCGGGTGCGGCGGGATCACGTTCCCTATGATGTCTGGGAGAAGCAGGGCCTTTTCCATGTGACGGAGGGAAACGTTGTTGATTATAACTTCGTGAGGAAGACAATCAATGACCTGCACACTCAGTTTAATATTCGAGAAATCGGAGTGGACCGCTGGAACGCGACACAGCTGATCACCGATCTGGAAGGTGACGGTTTTACCATGGTGCCTATCGGCATGGGTTTTAAAGATATGAGCCCCGGCATGAAGGAACTGTATAAGCTCCTGCTGGAAGGCAAGATCATCCACGGTGGGAATCCGGTGCTTCGCTGGATGGCAGGCAATGTGGTCGCTGAGATTGACGCAGCGGAGAATATCAAGCCCAGCAAGAAAAAGAGCACGGAGAAGATCGACGGTATTGTTGCTTTGATTATGGGCCTGGACCGGGCAATCCGACATGAACAGCAGGGCAGCGTGTATGACGATCCTGAGCATGGACTTTGGGTATTCTAAGGAGGACTAAATGGGCTGGAGAGAATGGTTTGGCTTCAGTAAGCCAAGAGATGCTCCTGAAACGGAGCTGCCGAAGATTGAAGATAACGTCCGGGATTCGGGCGGTATTTTTGTCTTCGGGCAAACGCTCAGCGGAGAACGGGTGGATGAGAAGTCCGCCCTGCAGATTGCCACAGTGTATGCCTGTGTGCGGCTGCTAGCGGAGACGGTAGCAAGTCTACCGCTTCACCTGTACAAGTTCACCGAGAAAGGTGACGGCAAGGAACGGGCGACGGATCATCCGCTGTATAAGATCCTGTACCGGCAGGCCAATCCGGAGATGACGAGCTTTTCCTTTCGGGAAGCCATGATGATGCACCTGCTCCTGTGGGGCAACGCCTACGCACAGATTGTGCGGGATGGGAAGAATGGCATCCTGGGACTGTATCCGCTTCTTCCGGAAAACGTGGAGATCGACAGGGCAGAGAACGGAGAGCTTTTCTATACCTACCATGCCTACACGGATGAAGTTCCCGGCGAGCATGATAAAGATATCATCTTCCAACGGGACGAGATATTGCATATCCCAGGTCTCGGCTTCAATGGCCTGGTAGGCTTCAGCCCCATTGCCATGATGAAGAACGCTCTTGGCACCACACTGGCGGTGGAAAAGTACGGCAGCTCCTTCTTTAAGAATGGAGCTCAACCGGCTGGTGTACTGGAGCATCCAGGTGTGCTAAAGGATCCACAGAAGATACGGGATAACTGGATGAACGCTTATGGCGGCGCAGGCAATGCACACAAGGTCGCTGTGCTGGAAGAGGGCATGGCGTATAAACCGATCAGCCTGCCTCCGGAAGACAGTCAGTTCCTTTCTACCAGGGAGTTTGGCGTGGAAGAGATCTGTCGTATTTTCCGTGTTCCTCCGCATATGGTCCAGGACCTGAAGCGGGCAACCTTCAACAATATCGAGCATCAGTCCATTGATTTTGTGATGCACACCATTATGCCCTGGCTGATCCGCATCGAGCAGGCCCTTATCAAGGATGTTCTGATCGAAGAAGAGCAGGATCAGTATTTCCCGAAATTCAATGTGGACGGCCTCATGCGCGGTGATTATCAGTCGCGTATGAACGGCTATGCGGTGGGCTTCTCGAACGGCTTTCTTTCTCCCAACGATATCCGCAGGCTGGAAAACATGGACCTGATCCCTGCCGAAGAAGGCGGGGATGACTATTACCTGAACGGTTCCTATACCAAGCTGAAGGATGCGGGTTCTGCCTATGGCGCAAACCAGGTGGCGGAACAGGAGAAACAGCAGAAAGAGCCGGAGGAAGATCCGGAAGAGCTCGAGGAAAACACACCGGAGGAAGGAGAGGAGGAATCCGATGGCAGTAAAAATCATGCCGAGCGCCATGCGCAGCGCAAGGCACAGCGACGGGGACAAAGACCCCAGAAAGGCAGGTAAACCGAAGTGATGAAGTTTTGGAACTGGGTTCACGACGACAGCGGCGGCAGGGTCCTCCGACTGGAAGGGCCGATTGACTCGGAGTCTTTCTGGGGAGATGAGATTACACCGCAGATGTTCCGAGATGAACTTTATGCAGAAGAGGGAGATATTACCCTCTGGATCAACTCGCCGGGCGGGAATGTATTTGCTGCGGCGGAGATCTACACCATGATCCGGGATTATCCCGGCAGCGTGACGGTGCGGATCGCCAGCATTGCGGCTTCTGCCGCATCGGTTGTGGCGATGGCCGGAAACCTGGTGCAGATGTCTCCGACGGCGCTCCTCATGATTCATGATCCTTCCACCATTGCCATGGGCAACGCCAAGGATATGGAGAAGGCGATCACGACCCTGAACGAGGTCAAGGAAAGCATCATCAATGCCTATACGGCGAAGACGGGCCTTTCCCGGAACCGGATCAGTAAGCTCATGAGCGACGAGACCTGGCTCAATGCCAAGAAGGCTGTGGAGCTGGGCTTTGCCGATGAGATTCTGTTTGCAGACAAGCCAAAGCCGGAGGAAGAGCCGGATGAACCCGAAGAGGAAGATCCTGACAAGGAGGAAGGCGCAGATGAAGGCGAAGAAGGCGGCGAGGAAGAAAAGAAGAAGCCCTTCCAGCTGGGGAATGCCATGTGGCAGTTCTCTTCCCGGCTCATGGGTGAAACCATCCTTAACCGACTCGGCGCGGAATGCAAACCTGAAGACGAAGAACCTGAACCGGAAGCCGGAGATCCGGCACCGGAACCTGCCGAGGCAGGGGTGAGCGATCCTCCCGTGGAGGATAAGCCGAAAGTGCCGGTCATCGGCCTCGACGGCAAAACCGAAGACGGCAGCGTGCCGTATGAAATCCTGAAAGACAGGCTGGAGTGGATGAAATGATCTGCCCCGGCTTTTCTTTTACCCCAATCCATTATAACGACCGGAGCGATTCTCCGGAGAAAGAGGTAATCCATGAATAAGATTATGCAGCTGCGCGAGAAGCGCAATTCCCTCTGGGAGCAGACGAAGTCTTTCCTGGAAGAGCATCGCGGCGAGAACGGTCTGGTCGAAGCCTCTGCCGTGGAACAGTACAACAGGATGGCTGGTGAGGTGAAGGCCCTGGGTGATGAGATCGCCCGTCTGGAAGATCAGGCTGCCTTTGACGCCCAGCTCTCCCAGCCGACTACCCATCCCGTCACCAACAAACCCATGAGTCGCAAGGCGGAGAATGTCATTCCGACCGCGACCGACGAGTATGCCGGTGCCTTCTGGAATATGATCCGCAATCAGGGCGACCAGTTCGCGGTCCGCAACGCACTGTCTGTGGGTGAGGACACTGAGGGCGGCTATACCGTGCCTGACGAGTTCGAGCGTAAGCTCATCCAGGCGCTGGAGGAGAACAATATCTTCCGTCAGCTGGCGACTGTCATCCGCACGAACTCCGGTACCCGTAAGATCCCCATCGCCAACGACACCATGGAGGCGCAGTGGATCGATGAGGGTGAGGAGATCCCGGAGACCAACACCAGGTTCGGTCAGACCACGCTGTCCGCTTACAAGCTGGGCACCATGATCAAGATCAGCAACGAGCTGCTTCATGATTCCGCCTTTGACCTGGCTTCCTATATCGCCCAGCGCTTTGGCGTCTGCATGGGCAATGCCGAAGAGCGTGCCTTCTTCACCGGCGACGGAGATAAGAAGCCTCTGGGCATCCTGGCGGATGTCGGCGGCGCGGAGCTTGGTGTGACGGCTGAGGCTGAGGACATCGTGACTTTCGATGAGATCTTCGATCTCTACTACAGCCTGAAGAGCCCCTATCGCCGCAGCGCCCAGTTCGTCTGCAACGAGACCCTGCTCCTGCAGCTGATGAAGCTGAAGGACAAGAATGACAACTATATCTGGAAGCCCTCACTGGATATCGCTAAGCCCGATACCATCCTGGGCCGCCCGATCCGCACCAGCTCCTTCATGCCCGGCATCGCCAGCGGTGAGAAGGTTCTGCTGTTCGGTGACCTCAAGAACTACTGGGTTGCTGACCGTCAGAACCGCACTTTCCGCCGTCTGAACGAGCTGTATGCCCGCACCGACCAGGTCGGTTTCCTGACCACCCAGCGTGTGGACGGCCGCCTGATCCTGCCCGAGTCCGTGAAGGTCCTGAAGATGGCAGGCAATAAGGTCACGCCGACTCCGACTCCTGATCCGGACGAAGAGCCCAGCGGCTGATCTTAAACCGGGATATGCGGAGGTCAAGGGGATGTTCCCCTTCCTCCCGTATGCCGGAGCTGATGAAGGGAGGCTGACGATATGAGCCTGATTGCGCTGGATGAAGCGAAAACCTATCTCCGTGTGGACGGCGGGATGGATGACGAGCTGATCGGAAGCCTCCTGCTGACGGCGGAAAAGCTGACGGAAGATGTGGCACGGCTGACGGCAACCGAATGGGAAAAACTCTGTGATGAGACCACAGAGGAAATAACCATCCGGGATACGGACCTGCTGGTTGGAGAGATCCTGCAGCTTCGAAGCCTTATCCGCACGGCAGTCCTTTATTCCCTCGGCTATCTGTATGAGCACAGGGAAGAGGCGGATCACCACGACCTGGTGATGACGCTGCGCAACCTCCTGTCCTCGGTCCGCGAGGGGGTGTTCTGATGGAGCGGAAGATCGCAAGGTTCAATGAGCGGATAAGAATTCAGAAAAGCGAAGTGGTGTCGGACAAGTACGGCAACCGAAAGACCGTCTGGACGGATTACTTTTCCTGCTTCACCTACGCCAGTACCTACCAGTACGACAGGGAGAATGAGGCAGCTACCACGACGGAGGAGCGGACCATTAATTTTGAAGTGCGGTACTGCGAGGAACTTAAATGTCTGGACAGCACACACTACCGGGTCGCTTTTCATGGGGATGCCTATGATATCCAGACGGTGGATTTCATGAACTACCAGAAAAAGACCATCCGCATTGTGTGCAAGCTTCAGAAGAAGGGAGGCGCATGATGGGCAGGAGTATTTCTGTGGACGAGCTGGCGGAAGTTATCAATGAAGGCCTGGAGGAATATGCAAACCTCACCTCCGACAGAGTGAAGTCGGCGGTACGAAAGGCCGCGAAGACAGTGAAGGAGCAGATCAATTCCTCGGCACCTGTCCGCACCGGCCGCTACGCCAAGAGCTGGAAGACCAAGACCACGGCTGAGAGCAGCAACATGCTGCAGCAGACCGTATACAGCCCAAACCGCTACATGCTGGCTCATCTACTGGAGAAGGGACATGCCAAACGCGGCGGCGGAAGGGTCCGGGCAATCCCGCATATCGCGCCTGCTGAGGAAATGGGCGAGGAAATGCTGGAGGACCTGATCGAGAAAGCAGTGAAGGGGTGAAAGACTATGACACACAATGAAGTCTTCGAGGTGCTGGAGGAGCTTTCACTCCCCATTGCCTACGACCATTTTGCGGAAGGGGACTCTCCGGAGCCGCCTTTTCTTTGTTTCCTGTATCCGAAAAACATCCCGTTCGGGGCGGACAATACCGTGTACTACCAGCTTCATGAGCTGGATATCGAGCTGTACACGGATGCGAAGGACCCGTCCCTGGAGCAGCGGGTGGAGAAGCTCCTCACGGAGCATGAGATGTTCTTCCAGAAATCCGAGGTCTGGATCGAGGAAGAAAAGATGTATGAGGTCCTCTATGAGGTGACGCTAGGCCTCGAGTACGAGGACGAAAACGAAAATGGCTCCGAGGAGCCGGAAAGTGAGGATTGACCCTATGAGCAAGAAGAAAAATAAGGTACGTTTCGGTCTGAAGAATTGCTACTACGCCAAGGCAACCTTCGATGAGGACGGAAACGTCACCTACGATACCCCCAAGCGCCTGCCTGGCGCGGTGAGCCTCTCCCTGGATCCGGAAGGCGAGAGCGAGAACTTCTATGCGGATGATATCGTGTATTACGTTCTCAACAACAATGCCGGTTACGAGGGCGATCTGGAGCTGGCCCTGATCCCGGAGGAATTCCTCAAGGATATCCTTCATGAGGAAGAGGATGCCAACGGCGTGCTGCTGGAGAATGCCAACACCACCTATGAGCGTTTTGCGCTTCTGTTTGAGTTTACCGGCGACCAGCACGCCATCCGCCATGTGTTCTACTGTTGCAGCGCCTCCCGTCCTTCCGCTGAGGGTGACACCAAAGAGGATGAGAAGGAAGTCAAGACCGAGGAACTGGCCATCATCGCTTCCGCATTGGCGAGCGGCTATGTGAAGGCCAAGTCCAGCGTCAATACCAGCAAGGCTGTGTATGACGCCTGGTACGACACGGTGTATATGCCCCCGGCTGAGGCTCCCGAAGAGGAGGAAGAGCAGGGCGGCGAAACCGAGCCCCAGGGCTGATCATTACGGCGGGGATGAGATATTCCCCGCCTTTCCTACATGAATTTTGAGAGGAGATAAAGACCATGGCAGTTACCAAGATGATTGAAATCGATGGCAATCCTGTAGAGTTTAAGGCTTCCGCCGCGATTCCCCGTATTTACCGTAACAAGTTCGGGCGTGATGTCTACAAGGATCTGATGGTCCTGAACGATGCCATCAAGGACCAGACGGAAGAGGCTTCCACCCTGGACGGCTTCTCCCTGGAAATGTTCGAGGATCTGGCCTATGTGATGTACCAGGCCGCGCACCCGGAAGAGAAGTATGCTGGCCCTGATGAGTGGCTTGACCAGTTCAATACCTTCAGTATTTATCAGATCCTTCCTGAGCTGATTGATCTGTGGGGCATGAACATCAAGACTACGGTACCTGCAAGAAAAAACTGAGGAAGACGGAGCGGCCAATGACGACCGCTCTGTTCATGCTGCGCTGTGTCCAGCTGGGGCTGAATATCGCTGACCTCGATCTTCTGACTATAGGCCTTGTCAATGATATGTTCAACGAGAGTGGCCGAGACTCCATAGAGTGGCGTGAGGAAGCAAGCCAGGCAGACATGGATCGTATCTGATATAAATAGTTCACACTTTGGTTTCTCCCAAAGATCTGTACTATCTCCCAAATGAGATGGAAAATTGGGAGAAAAGAAAACACTCTGGGAGAAAGCCCTGCTGGTGAAGAACTGGCAGGGTATTTTCATGCCTGGAAATGGGTTGTCTGCATATAAAACCGCCTTTCTTTATGCAGATAACTCATTTCTATATGCAGATAAGTCAGGAGGAAACCATGCAGATCAAATGTGATAAATGCTCCGCCGTGTCGGAGGCTGTCATGCCGGAGACTTATCTGGAGGGTGATATCGAGTTCACCTTCTTTCGCTGCCCGGAGTGCGGCGAAGTTTACCCGGTGTGCGCAACGGACTCCGCTCTGCGTGCGGACATTGCGGAATATACGAGGATGCGAAATCTGATCCGGGTAAAGCCGGTGAAGGAGGACTTCATCCGAAAGGCAGAAGCCTTGAAAGAGAAGAATATCAAACGAACGCGGGAGCTGATGGAACAACATCCACTGGCTCCTTTTTTGCAGCCCGATGTGGCTGGTGATGAGCCTCATACGGCTGAATAAAACGTCAGAAATGGGCAGGAAGGAGGGATTGAAAAGTGGCGAATCTGAAAGGGATAACCGTTGAGATTGGCGGTGATACCACCAAATTGACCTCTGCATTGCAGGGTGTCAACAAGGAGATCAAGAACACCCAGTCTCAACTGAAAGACGTAGAGAAGCTGCTGAAGCTCGATCCTTCCAATACCGAGCTGGTAGCTCAGAAACAGCGGCTCCTGGGTGACGCCATTAAGGAGACAAAGGAAAAGCTGGCGACTCTGAAAACGGCGGCGGAGCAAGCAAACGAGCAGCTGGCGAAGGGTGAGATCACCCAGGAACAGTATGACGCTCTGCAGAGGGAAATACAGGAGACCGAGCAGGCGCTAAAGCAGCTCGAATCCCAGGCTTCCTCCACCAACGCTACGCTGGCAAAGATCGAAGAGGTCGGTGGCAAGTTTGAGCAGGTCGGGAAGAGCATCAGCAGTGCAGGGAAAACGCTCACCACTCATGTAACGGCTCCTATCGTAGGGCTCGGTGCGGCGGCTGTGAAGACCGCTGCGGATTTCGACGAGGGTATGTCCAAGGTGGCCGCCATTTCCGGCGCGACTGGCGATGACCTGCAGGGCCTTCGTGACAAAGCCCGTGAAATGGGTGCAAAAACCAAGTTCTCCGCGACAGAAGCCGCATCCGCCTTCGAGTACATGGCGATGGCTGGCTGGAAATCGGCGGACATGGTCGACGGTATCGACGGCATCATGAGCCTTGCGGCGGCATCCGGTGAAGACCTGGCGACCACCTCGGATATCGTGACGGACGCCCTGACGGCTTTCGGCCTGAAGGCATCTGACTCTGGACACTTTGCGGATATCCTGGCGGCGGCAAGCTCTAACGCTAACACGAATGTCTCCCTTATGGGCGAGACCTTCAAGTACTGTGCGCCTATTGCCGGTGCCTTGGGGTTCTCTGCGGAAGATACAGCGGAAGCCATCGGCCTGATGGCAAATGCCGGTATCAAGGGAAGCCAGGCAGGTACGGCGCTGCGTACCATCATGAACAACCTCGCAGGCGAGGTGAAGATCTCCGGCGCGGCAATCGGTGACGTGACCATTGCGACCACCAACGCGGACGGCTCCATGAGGGAACTTTCCGATATCCTGGCTGACTGTCGTGTGGCTTTCTCCGGCCTGTCTGAATCGGAAGCGGCTGCGGCGGCAGAGTCCCTGGTGGGCAAGAACGCTATGTCCGGCTTCCTTGCTCTGATGAACGCAGCCCCGGAGGATATCGACAAGCTTTCTTCTGCAATTGAGAACTGTGACGGCACGGCGGAAAGCATGGCGGCAACCATGCAGGACAACTTGAAAGGGCAGCTCACGATCCTGAAATCACAGCTGGAAGAGCTGGCGATCTCCTTCGGCGAGCTGTTGATGCCGATCATCCGGAAAGTGGTTGGTAAGATTCAGGATTTCGTGGATAAGCTCAACGGCATGTCCGATGCCCAGAAGGAGACCATCCTGAAGGTCGCGGCTCTGGCCGCTGCCATCGGCCCGCTGCTAGTTGTACTGGGAAAGACGATCTCCACAGTGGGAACGGGCATGAAGGCATTCGCCAAGTTGGGAAAGGGGATCCTGAAAGTAGGAAGCACGGTAAAGAACGCGGGAGGCGTATTCAATGCGCTGAAGGTAGCCCTCGGCGGTGTGTCCGGGACGGTGATGGCTGTTGTCGGAGTGATCGCTGTCCTGGTGGCCGCCTTCGTCAACCTCTGGAAGAACAACGAGGAATTCCGCAACAAAGTCATCGCGATCTGGGACGGTATCAAAGCCAAGTTCCAGGCGTTTGCCCAAGGGATCACAGACAGGCTGAACGCTCTCGGCTTTGACTTCAAGGACATCACCGAGGTGCTGAAAGCGATATGGGACGGATTCTGCACGGTACTGGCCCCGGTATTCGAGGCTGCGTTTGAGATTATTTCCACTGTTCTCGGTACGGTCCTTGATGTGCTGACCGGCCTGTTCGATGTATTTGCCGGGATCTTTACCGGAAACTGGGATCAGGCATGGACCGGGGTGAAGGAGATTTTCTCCGGGATATGGAACGGCATCAAAGGCATTTTCTCTTCGGTGCTAAATATGCTGAAAGGCATCGCGGATACCTTCCTTTCCTGGTTCGGCACGGACTGGGATACGGTATGGACGAGCGTGAAGACCTTTTTCGTCAATACCTGGAATTCCATTAAAACCTTTTTCACCAATGCCATCAACGGCATTAAAAATGTGGCGACCACGGTATGGAATGCGATCTCCGGCTTCTTTACGACCGTGCTGACCGGAATCAAAACGACCTTCACGACCGTGTGGAATGCCGTGAAAACCTTTGTCACCAATGCCTGGAACGGCATCAAAACAACGGCCACCACGGTATGGAACGCGATCAGTTCTTTCTTCAGCGGCGTGCTGAATGGCATAAAAACCGTTTTCTCGACGGTATGGAACGCCATAAAAACGACGGTAACGACGGTTGTCAATGGCATCAAAACCCATATCACGACCGCATGGAATACGATAAAGACCGTGGTCACGACCGTTATGAACGCCATTTCCTCCGTGATCTCCACGGTATGGAATACGATCAAGACAAATGTGACGACCGTCGTGAACGGGATAAAAACCGTGGTCACAACCGTGTGGAATACGATAAAAACAGTGATCTCCACAGTGGTCAATACGATTAAAACGATCATCACCACGGTCTGGAATGCTATCAAGGGCACAGTGGATACGGTTACAAACGGCATCAAGTCCGGGCAGATGAGCGTATGGGGCGCGATCAAAACGGTGATCTCCACGATCATTAATACGATCAAGACCATAATCACTACGGTATGGAATGCCATTAAAACAGTCGTCACGACAGTCATGTCCGGCATCTCCACGGTGATTTCCACGGTTTGGAATACAATCAAATCCGTGGTCACCAGTACGGTGAATGGAATAAAGACTGTGATCACGACCGTATGGAACGCGATAAAAACAACCGTCACAACCGTGGTGAACGGAATAAAAACAGCGATCACTAACGCCTGGAATGCCATAAAAACGGTGGTAACGACCGTGGTCAATGCCATAAAGACCGTGGTTACTACAGTCTGGAACGGCATTAAAACTACAGTCACAACCATCGGCAATGGAATTAAAACTGCAGTGACCACAGCCTGGAATGGAATAAAAACAACCGTCACAACGGTGGCCAATGCCGTAAAGACTGGAGTCACCACAGCCTGGAACGGAATGAAGTCAGCTGTTTCCACGGCAACCACGGCTCTGAAAACAGCAGTGACAACTGCATGGAACGGGCTGAAAACTTCCGTCACCACGGCGATGACCAGTCTGAAGACCAGTGTCTCTACCGCATGGACAAGCCTGAAAACTTCTGTGAGCAGCACGGTCAATTCACTGAAAACGAGCGTGTCCACGACATGGACTTCGCTGAAATCCAGTGTTACCAGTACGATGAACAGCCTCAAGTCCTCGGTCACGTCCGCGTGGAACGGGCTGAAATCTACAGTCACCAGTACGGTTAACAGTCTGAAGACGAGCATATCGACGGCATGGAACAATATAAAGTCCTCTGTCAGCAATACAGTCACCAGCCTGAAAACTTCGGTATCCACGGGCTTCCAGAATATGCTCTCCGCGATTACCGGAAAGATCAGCAGTATAAAAACGGCAATTACAAACGGCTTTACGAATGCAAAGCAGTCTGTGATGAATGTGGTCAATTCGGCTGCGTCCTGGGGCTCTGATCTGGTAAGCAATATCGCTTCCGGTATCAGCGGGGCCATCGAAAAGGTTAAGAGCGCGGCGTCCTCTGTGGCAAGCGCCATCCGGAACTTCCTGCACTTCTCGGTGCCGGATACCGGTCCTCTGGCGGACATGCAGAGCTGGATGCCGGACTTCATGAGCAATCTGGCAAATGGTATCAGCGGAAATGTATCCTTGGTGGAGACGGCGGCAAGCGGTCTGGCGACAGCCCTGTCCACCTCGATCACCAACAGCATGACGGCTGTGCAGACAGCTTATACCAATGCCTGGACACAGATCGCAAGCAGCACGACGACGGCGGCGACTTCTGTCACCACGGCCGTGAAAACCGCTTGGACGCAGGTGCAGACGGCAACGACCCAAGGCTGGCAGCAGATCGGAAATGTGGTCAGTCAGGGCATGACCCAGATCCAGAGCGGTATCTCCAAAGTATCCTCCGCGATCAAACAGGTCATGAGCACGGCATGGAGCGGAACAGGAAGCAACACCTCTTCCATGTGGAAGCAGATGCAGCAGACCATCAATTCCACCTGCACGTCGATGCGCTCCACAGTGACCACGGCAACCGGTGTCATCAAAAACACGATTGCCAATGCCTGGACCGCTGTAAACAGCAACACCACAACGGCATGGAATAGCGTGAAAAATACGATCACGACGGCCTGCAGCAACATCCGCTCCACAGTGGATACGGCCATGGGCGTGATCAAAAACACGATAGCCAATACCTGGACGGCGATCAACTCCAATACCAGCACGAGCTGGGCGACGATCAAAACGACCATCACAACGGCGCTGGATGCGATTAAAACGGCGGTCACGAACGCAATGACGGCCATTAAGACCTCATTCACAAACGCCTTTACTGATATCGCGAATACAGTCCAGACCAAGATGGCGACAGCCAACACCAATATGACCTCGGCGATGAACACGATGAAGACCAACGTGAGCAGTGCTTGTACGGCGATTGCCAACAGCTGCAGTTCCATTCTGGGCGGTATTTCCAATTCCGCATACAGCTGGGGCGCAGATATCTGTATTGAGATGGCGAGCGGCATCAACAATAATGCCTGGCGCGTGACCAGCGCGGCCCGGAGCCTGGCGAACAGCGTGGACAATATCCTGGGCTTCTCGATTCCGGAGGAAGGCCCCCTGTCTCATGCGGATGAGTATATGCCGGATTTCATGGAACTGTTGGCAAAGGGCATCAAGGATAGCAAGCGTGTATTGCTGAGCAGTATCCGGGATCTGGCAGGGACGGTAGGATCCGCTTTTACCGGTCTTTCCATTCCGGATATCAATGCCGGGCAGCTGGCGATGGCTGGAGCAGGGGCAGTCGGGAATTCGACCGTCAACCGGAATGTTACCATCAACGGCTTGTCTGTGAATGTAAGCGGCTATGAGACAAAGAATGACAACGATCTGGCGGACACTATCGTTCATCGGATCAATGAAATGCTGAATGAGGATGGCTCGGTGTGGGGCAAATAAGCCCTGCGCCGGGTTTCCTCTTTTACATAAAGAGCGCAGCGACGCGGAAAGGAGGACCACATGCAAAGAATTCCGATACTATCCGAGACGGATATGAACCTGTTTGAATTGAAAACGCGGTATGCCCGCAATTACCTGACCTTTGCCGGGAAGAACAGTAAAGACTTCCTGCTCTATATCTCCGGACCCGGTGTGTATGATAGTCCGGCGGTGGATGTGGAGCTGCAGGCGATTCCTGGCAAGAACGGAGATCTGCTCAGGGATAACGCGAAAGCAGGAGAGCGCCGATTCAAGAATATCGATATCAGCTACGATGCCTTTTTCTTTGACGCGGTGGCTCCGAGGACGGCGGCGGTAAAAAGCTGGCTGCTTTCACCTGCAGGGTATCAGGTGCTTCATGATACCTACGACCCGGATTTCTTTCGCATGGGCATCTGTAAGGAAGCCATCTCCTTTGAGCCGAAACGCGGCAAAGGAGCAGCGATGAAGCTGACCTTCCATTGCCAGCCCCAGCGGTGGAGCGTGGACGGGCAAAGAAAGCTTCTGCTCACCAGGGAGACGACCGTCAAGAATCCCTTTGAGTTCCATGCCAAGCCCATCCTCCGTGTTTATGGCAACGGAGAGGGGAACGTGTATATCGGCGATCAGGTGATCCAGATCCTTCAGAACGAAGGGTATATCGATCTGAACTGCGAAACGCACAACGCCTATGATGCTTCCGGTTTCTGCAATGGCTATGTGAAAAGCGAGGACTTTCCGGACCTGAAGCCGGGGAAGAACCATATCGCATGGAATGGCAACATCAGCCGTATTGAAATCACACCAAGGTGGTGGACGTTATGATTCCTTGCCTTTACACGGAAACAGAAACAACCTTCACCACCAACGGCATCGGGAAACTCTGCGATGCGCTGTCCTGCTATGTGACGGAGAAACGGAACGGCTCCTACGAGCTGAAGATGGGCTATCCGTCCTTCGGTATCCATGCGGAGAATGTGGTGGAGGGCAATATTATCCTTGCAAAGCCCTCCGAACGGGCAACCGCGCAGCCTTTCCGCATATACAAGATCACGACTCCGCTGACAGGTCTTCTGGAAGTGCAGGCCCGGCATATCCAGTACCAGGAGAACTTCATCACGGTTTCTCCGTTCTCCGCCCAGGGCTCCCAGGCGGCGATGGCAGCGATCAAAAGCCACACGACCACAGACTGCCCCTTTGAATTCTGGACAGATATTGATAGTTCTGCGGTGTTCTCAATGTCTGCACCGGCGACTGTTCGCGGATGTCTCGGCGGAATGGACGGATCCATGCTGGACACCTACGGCGGGGAGTATGAGTGGGATATGTACACGGCTATGCTCCACGGGCATCGGGGTGCGGACCACGGTGTGAAGATCGTGTACGGCAAGAACCTGATCGACTTCAAGATGGAACGCTCCATCGAAAACATGATCACGGGAGTGCATCCTTACTGGAAACACAGTGAGGACGGTACGCTTTTCGAGTTGCCGGAAAAGGTGGTAACCGTTGAGCATGACGGGCCTTATGAAAAAATCTCCGTTCTGGACTGCACCAGCCATTTTGAGGAGAAGCCGACGGAGGCACAGTTGAGAAATTATGTAAACCAGTATCTACAGAACACAAGCCTGACGGAGCCGGACATCGATATCAAGATCGACTTCTTCCAGCTCTGGCAGACGCCCGGCTATCAGGATATCGCGGAAGCGGAGCGGGTGAGCCTGTGTGATACGGTCCATGTGTATATCTCAAAGCTCGGACTGGAAGTCAGCTGCAAAGTCACGGAGACGGAATATGACGTGCTGCTGGAACGGTATAAGAGCATCACGCTTTCCAATGCAGCGGTGTACAGCCGCAATTCCTCACTCTCCGGATCACTGGGAAGTTTAAGGGATGAAGCGCAGCTGGCGACGGAAGCGGTGAACCGCGTAGAAACGCAGGTGACGGACATCCGAACACTGACAGTACAGCAGGAATACTTCAATGCTCTGGCATCAGGGCTGTTCGGCTTGCACTATTCTTCCGGTGTGGAGGAGGACGGAAGCACCATCCGCTACGCTCATACCAGCGAGAGGATCGCAGACAGCGCCTATGCCTGGAAGAGCGGTATCCGGGGCTTTTTCATTTCCACGGATGGCGGACAGACCTGGAGGCTCGGCTGGGACACGACGGATAAAGTCGTGAAAACGGCAGTTGAGGCTGTCGGCGTGAATGCCAGCTTCCTCGGCTCCGGCACGCTGCGCACAGCCCTGGTGAAGATTCTCGGAACAGAAAACTTCTACTGGGAAAAAGACGCCATCATTATGGTGGACGGGGCCAAGCAGATCAAGATCGGCCAGTACCGGAACGGGGATTATGGCATCGCAGTCAGCACGGACGGCGGCACGACCTGGACGACTGCCATAGACTTTGACGGTCTCCATGGCGGCGGAGGTCAGACCATCATCTACCAGGACACCATCACCAAGGCCGGACTGGCTCCTAACAATCCGAGCGTCAACGACCTCTGGATCGATACCATAGAGAATCGGCTGAAGCTGTGGAATGGCACCGAGTGGGTCAATATTGGTTACGAGCCTACAGAGCCGGATCCGACTGATCCGGACACACCTGGCGGTGGAGATAATCCAGATGATCCTGGCGGTGAAGGCACTGATCCGGAGAATCCAACAGACCCAACAGATCCAACAGATCCAACAAACCCCGATGAGGGTGGAGATGACAGCGGAGGAGAGGACCCTGGCACGAACGATCCCACCGACCCGGAAGCGCCGGGCGACAATGAAGGAAATCCCGGAGATGAACCTGCTCCGGAGGAAGGAGGCTAAATGGCTAATATCATTCAGAACGGCCCGGTATCCATTTATCAGGATATTGAGCTTTCCCTGACAGAGCACCTTGTGCCTCCTGTCGTTCATGTAAAGCAGTTTGATCATAAGGCGCGGAAGGTGAGATGTACCCTCTACACCAATGCGGTGGAATACACCATCCCGGCAAACATCATTCTGGCATATTCCGGTACCCGTCCAGACGGACGCATCTTCCAGTACAGCACGGAGGCGCTGACAAACGACAAGGTTGACCTGATCGACAACAAGCTGGTGATCACCATAACCGACTTCATGACCGAGGTGAGCGGCCGGTACCCGGTTGACCTTGTCTTGCTGGACGCGGACGGGGATATCCTCGGCAGCTTTTCTTTCACCCTTTATGTGGAGAGGGCGGCAAACAAGAACCGGAAGATTCTCACGGCGACCTATGCATCTGTGGCAGAAGCAGTTCGGAACGGTGTGTTCGAGTGTTTCACCACAGAGGACGGCTATTTCGGAATCAACTCGGATGACGGGCTAGGGCTAGGAACTGGCTCCTATTCCGATGTAGTGGACCGTATCAACACGGAGCTAGTGGAGACCAGCATCAACGACAATGGCTATCTGGTTTTTGAGTCGGATGAACAGCTGGGGCTGGTCTTCGGAATGGATGATGAAGGTAACCTGATCGTAGATTACAGGGAGGAGACGTAATGGCAAGATATATCGGGAAGCGGATTGTTCCCAAGCACTGCGGCTACTGGGACAATGCCAAAGAATACGAGATGGAGAGCGTCGTATACCATCAGGCAAGCGGTAACAGCTATATCAGCCGAAAGACTGTGCCTGCCGGGACTGACATCTCCCAGACAGAATACTGGGCGCTGTGCTCGGACTTCAATATGCAGATGGATCTGCTGGAAAAGCACTTCACGGCGACCGAGCAGCGGATCGTGGCGGATAACGACGCGATGGAGCAGGCAATCCGCCAGAACAATGCAGCTACAGCACAGGCTATCCAAGAGAATAATGCGGCTACAGCACAGACAGTCCAGGAGGATAATACTGCAACCCGCCAGCATGTCGACGAAAGCCTTGAAGAAACGACCACAGAACTGACTCAGACGGTCACTGCTGCGCAGACGGCTATGACCCGGCAGAAGGAGTCTTTCGATGCGACTGCTCAGCAGCTTAACGCCCGCATGGATGAGGTGCTGGTAGCTGGGACGGGTGACGGGCAGACAGAGATTGCTGATGCCAGAGTTGATGCAGATGGGAATGCTTTTGACTCTCTTGGCAGTCATATTAGAAGCGCAAGCGAAAGATCAAATAGCGCATTAAACTCCAGACTGAATTTCCTTGTTTTGGAGCAAGGATCCATTACTGCAATCGGAACGAATGCAGGAAAAGAAACGGACGCGGCAAACAGAGTGCGGACGGTCACGAAGATCGAATACCCGGTGCATATTGATTTGAGCAATACGGATTATCTGGTCAATACGTATAACGTATATAACAAAACAACAGGAGCGTTCATACCACCTGCGGTTTCACCGCAAGGCAATTCACAGAAAATCATAGATATTGTTCCGGAAAGCGGAACATATGTCCGTATCACGTTCAAGCATGCGAACGGTAACGATTTTACACCCGGTGACCTTCAGCCTGATCTGACCCTGTGCAATTTTGAAACGCGGATCAAAAGCCTTGAAACGCAGACAGACAATTTGCAGAACCAGACAGATGGAATACAGGCGGTTGTGTCAACAAACGATAATGTCATTTTTACGACTGGCTATTTTATCGATACAAGCCAAGGAAATGTTGGATCGGTTGTCGATGTTACACCTATAAGTAATGCATTCACCGCATATTTTATAAGCCAATGTAAAACCGGGGATGTTTTTACAATCACAGGCACAGGCGGTTCATCTGCAAGACTTTGGTGTTTTCTTGATAGGGATTATAGAAGGTTATCAGGTAAAACCGCAGTGGCAAACGCTTCCGCAACCGATCTTCAGTTGATTGCTGACCAACCCGGCTATTTTATCTGCAATGTGTTGATTGCAAACCCATACAGCGTCGTAAAAACGACCGTTGGCGATATGACATTTGACGATATCAAAGACACGTTCAGTCAAATTGACAGTGAACTGGATGCAATCAATGGCAAACTGGATAACGTAACGCATATTACAAATCCGCACTATCTTTTTTGGAGAATGGGTGCGTTTGATTCTAACGGAGCGCAGGGGTTCTCGAATGGAATGCTTTCAGCAGACAGGTTTTTCACCGTCGTCAAGCTGAAAGCCGGGAGCACTGTCAGCAAAAAGTCTTCCGTTACAAGAGGGACAAATCTTGCGTTTGGATATAAACTGTCAGAATCCGACGCGATTTTGAGCGGATACCAGAGCAGCATCAGCGGGGCACTTACCATAGCGCAGGATTGCATAGCATACATCGGAATACGTTACAACAACCCGGTAGAAGCTTTGCTTAATGACAGTATCCTTGACGCGTTTGATTTCGACCTTAAAGTGATAGACTACTCATCAAGGTATTCGCGTGGAGACAGGACGATTGACATTTTTGCCCCGGCAACATCGACAAAGCATCAAAGGAACTACGGACATCCATGCCCGGAGATTTATTACGAAGGTCAGCACACAGACGATACCGGATGGACAAACAGCACATCTGACATCGGTGCTATCTATGACGCATTTGATGCGCTCGCGGAAGACAGCGGTGGTTATTTCGGCAAGAAGACCGATTATGGCGTAGCCTATACAGGCAATGCAGGAAACCCTCTGTATGAGGCGACGGATGAGTGGCATATGTATTCGTATTCGACTGCCGAACTTTCAACGAATAGCGTGCCAAAGGTGGCGATTACTTGCTGCATGCACGGGAACGAAAAGATGTCAGTGTATGCGATGCACTATCTCATTTATGACCTGATACACAATGCAACGAAGAATCCGGTGCTGTCGTGGCTGAAGTCAAACTGCATCATCACGTTCATTCCTATCTGCAATCCATATGGTTTCATGAAGGCGACACCTTCAAGGCTGAACGAAAACGGAGTGAACCTGAACCGGAATTTCCCGACATACAACTGGGGCGCATGGGAAGACGACAGGACGGATGGGAACGGGAGCCAACCGGGCGGAATGAACTACAAAGGTGAAGCGGCGGCGTCTGAAACACAAACAAAGCTGATGATGAGGTTCTTTAGAAACAACTACGATGCGGTATTAGCAATCGATATCCATACGAATGGCGCGGACACCGTTGCGCGGGATCAAATTTCCGCGTATATGCCTGCTGACCCACAAAGCACTACAGACCTAAACTACGACCTGTTGCACGATTTTATCAAGGTTGGCAAGTGCTTTAACACCCGCCTGAAACCGTGGCTTAACGAAAAGTATGGCGCAGGTATGCCATACAGTTTGGGGTATGGGAGTGTGATAGCTATGCCTTATTATCCGTGTGCTCCGCACTGGATAAGAGAAACGGCGGGGCTTATCGGTCAATGCTACGAAGTAATGGCCGGTAGCAGCACGGGTTTCATAGGCGACCAGCTTACGGTTTATGCACCGGCGACCATAAAAGCCGCTGCAGAAGAAATCGGGAATCTGCTCGTAACATTGCTTGCGCATTGCAAAGGCATGGATTAACAGAATTAAGTCTGTCTCATCCCAACACGGAAGGAGACTACCAGATCGGCGATGCGGCTTACAGAGCCCTTGTGCCGGAACTCACGGAATGATGGAGGATGCAGTAAATGAAGAAATACTTTAGCATACTAAAGCGGGGGGGGGGGG
>OCVV011327946.1_pt1 | contig 23401 bp, 33 predicted proteins | sample 1539721 | NCBI WGS metagenome assembly OCVV01 (sample SAMN02144230, study PRJEB22623) | gut metagenome | biome: sheep rumen | host: Ovis aries | place: New Zealand
CCCTCTCTACCCCCTCTCTACCCCAACTCTACCCCCTCCCTACCCCTCCTCTACCCCTCTCCACCCCAAAATCACCTCTTAACTCATAACCCATAACCTATAACCTATAACCCATAACCCTTAACTCATAACTCTTAACCCATAACTCTTAACTCCCCCTCCCCCGCCCGACAAAAAAATTTTGCCGGTCCGGATTGTTTTCGTACCTTTGCACCGTCGTTCCACACACAGCCGAAGCCCCCTCGAGAGCGACGGGACTTGCGGGCGGGGACGACAGGACATATAAAAGAGACGTGTAACAGCGTTTATCTGCGGCTGCTGAATCTCGCAAATTCAAATGGTTACCGCATTAGCGCAATGTTCATCGTCCATGGCTTGGCATACATGTGATTGTATTCCAATATGCGTGGGCTTCGGCATTGCTTATTTTGTAACCATAGGCAATGCGAGAGCCTCAGCAGCCGGATAAGCAAAGTAGCAGATCCCAGCGCTTTTTTATATGTTATTTTGGAACAGATAAAAAATTGAACAAACAACATTATGAAACACAAAGTACCGCTTCTCGCCATCCTCCTGATGGTTGCATCCATTCCACTTTACGCAGAGAACTATGACTTCTCCGCCGTCGCTCCCACAGGGCAGACGCTGTATTATAAAATAACTGTAAACTATGGCTCACTTCACCATGTGAAGGTGGTAAGTCCGACAGGTTATGCTACAAGCTCTGCCTGGAATGGTTATATTGCCCCGACAGACAGTTTAACGATACCCTCTTCCGTGCGTGGTTACACTGTTACAGAAATTTCCAACTGTGCTTTCGGAGGATGCAGCAGACTAAAATCTGTTATTATACCCCATAGTGTCGAATCTATAAGTTCAGGGGCATTCTTTCGCTGCGACAGTTTGATTTCCATTGATGTAAATGCTGGCAACACTAAATATGACAGCAGAAACGGTTGCAACGCAATCATCATAACAGCCTCAAACACTTTGCTTAGAGGGTGTCAGAGCACAGTCATTCCCAACAGCGTCACCTCCATCGGCGACGAAGCTTTCTATGGCTGCAGCGGACTATCATCTGTCTCCATCCCAAGCAGCGTCACTGCAATCGGCGACTATGCTTTTTCCTACTGCAGCGGACTAACATCTGTCACCATCCCCAACAGCGTAACATCTATCAAAAGCCACACATTCTATGGCTGCACCGGACTGAGTTCCGTCTCCATCCCCAACAGCGTCACTTCCATCGGCGACAATGCTTTCTCCTACTGCAGCGGACTAACATCTGTCACCATCCCCAACAGCGTCACCTCCATCGGTTACAATGCTTTCTCTAACTGCAGTGGACTAACATCTGTCACCATTCCAAACAGTGTCACCGCAATCAGTAACTATGCTTTCTATGGCTGCAGCGGCCTGACGGCAGTCACCATCCCCTCAAGCGTCACATCGATTGGCTACAGAGCCTTCTCTAACTGCAGCGGCCTGACGGCAGTCACCATCCCCAACAGCGTAACATCTATCGACAATCAAGCTTTCTCTTCCTGTAGTGGGCTGAATTCCATTATTGTGGAAGACGATAACCCAATATACGATAGTCGCAGCAATTGTAACGCAATCATCATCACATCTACAAATACTTTGTTTATAGGCTGTAAAAATACAGTCATCCCCAACAGCGTCACTGCAATCGGCGACTATGCTTTCTATGGCTGCAGCGGCCTGACGTCCATCTCCATTCCCAACAGTGTCACTTCGATTGGCAGCTCCGCATTTTCTCGCTGCAGCGGCCTGACGTCCGTCTCCATCCCCAACAGTGTCTCTATCATAGGAAGTCAAGCGTTCCAATTGGTTAAAAATATCATATATAACGGTAATGCTACAGGTGCACCATGGGGTGCATTGGCACTAAACGGTTATATTGATGGAGAATTTATTTATTCAGATAGCACAAAAAACCATCTAGAGGCATATATCGGTAACGAAGACAGCGTTTTCATACCAAATAGTGTCATCACCATTGACGCTTATGCATTCTCCAGCAATGGGGAAATTGCGTATATTGCCATTCCGGATGGTGTAACTGCAATTGGCAATAATTCCTTTAGTGGATGTACCAGCCTGTCCTCTGTTTCAATACCAAGTTCTGTGCATAGCATTGGACCATATGCGTTTCGTCAATGTATCAATTTGGCATCCATTACTATTCCAGAAAATGTTTTTTCTATTGGAGAGGCTGCATTTAGTGAATGTAGCGGCTTGACAACGGTAAATTATAACGCCAATTACTGTAACACTCCAGAAATCAACGATGCTATGAAATACATATTTGGATATTGTAACAACCTATCTGAACTAAATATAGGAAACAATGTGACGATTATTCCAAAATACCTGTTTGCTAATTGTGGAATTGATTCTGTCGTAATACCCAATGGAGTTCTCACTGTTGACAAACGTTCTTTCTTTGCCTGCGGCAGATTGCAGAGCATCACATTCTCTGAAAGTATTACAAGTATTGGCACGGATGCACTGTTGGGGTGCACCTCTTTGTCGGACGTATATATGATAGGGGGAGCACCATCATTAGCTTCTAACTCGATACCCACAAGTGCCACCATTCATATCCTATGTCCATTTGCTCAAGAATACCAAAACCACTATAGCTGGATGCAGTACAATTTTTCCATCTTTCCTGCTCCTCCCGATTATACTATCACGCTGAGTGTGAATGACACTGTCAACGGGCAAGCCGTGGTGACACAGCCTGTCGACTGCGACTCCACAGCTATAATCAAAGCCGTCGAACTGGATGAGACGATGTTCACCCTTTTCGACCACTGGAACGACGGCAACACAGACAACCCTCGCACCGTGCACCTGACACAGGACACTGCGTTCACCGCCTATTTCGTCCCCGCCTACTATTGCGCGGGGCTCATATATACAAACCAACAAGACTGGGGTGACATACTCGGAGACGGCAAGGCGAAATCCGGCGACACCATAACGCTGACGGCAATGCCCAACTACGGCTACCATTTTGTCAAGTGGGTCAAATGCCAGATGGATCAATATGGAAACTTTTCTGAGACATCGGTGACAAGTACTCAGAATCCATTGCAGCAGGTAATGACCAACCAGGATGTTTTCTGGGCGGCCGAGTTTGCACCCGACACCTTCCACGTGCAGATTACAGTGAACGACGACCGCTGGGGCTACCTGAACGTCCCGGAGGAGCAAGACCTTGCCTATGGCACCGAACTCGTGCTGTACGCCTTCCCGAGCGACGCGAATTCCAACATGTGCTCTTTTGTGGAATGGAGCGACGGGACGCAGGGTGAACTGGTGTTCTCCGGCTCGTACTGGGGCTCAAAGAAAACCATAACGGTGACAGGCGACATAAGCCTCCAGGCCATCTTCACATCTCAATACAGGACGGTGACCGCCGTGAGCAGCGACGAGACACTGGGCGAGATAGTCTCCGGCAGCGGCGAATACCAATATCTGGACACCGCCGTGCTCCGCGCCAGACCGGCAGACCACTACCACCTGACACACTGGCTGATAGAGTACACTTACATTGAAGACGGCAACACCATGACCTCAAGCAGGGAAGTGTGGAACGAGAACCCTTACCTTATGCCGATAGACGGAAACAACATCACAGCCACAGCCTATTTCGCCATCGACACCCACACCGTCAGCGTCGCCTCGAACAACATGATGCACGGCGGCGTGGAAGGTGGCGGCACCTTCCCCTACGGCACAGCGGCCACAGTCACAGCCACCGCCTACAGCGGATATGTGTTTGTGCGTTGGAGCAACGGCGTGACCTACAACCCCTACACATTTGCCGTCTCGACCGATGTGGAACTGACCGCAATCTTCGCCGAGCAGGGCACAGTGCATAACATCACCGCCTTGGCCGACGACCCCACCACTGGCAGCGTCACCGGCGGCGGACAGTATGCCACCGGCGAGACCGTCACACTGACCGCCGTACCGGCCGAAGGCTACCGCTTCGTCCGTTGGAACGACGGCAACACCGACAACCCTCGCATAGTTTCCGCCGTCGCTGACATTACTTACACAGCCTTCTTTGCCAGCATTAACGGCATCGACGGCGCCGAAGCCTCCACGGCCAAGGTCTACAGCAGCCACGGGCAGATCGTCGTCGAAGGGGCCGAAGGCCACACCGTGACGCTCTACGACGCCGCAGGGCGCCGACTGGCCACGCGCCGCGACGACCTTGCCGCACTGCGTTTCGACGTGCCTGCATCAGGCACATACCTGGTCAAGATAGGCGATTATGCCGCCCGCCGCGTGGTGGTGGTCCGATAGCGGACACCGCCCGGCACAACAAAAGGCCCGCTGCCATCAGGCAGCGGGCCTTGTCATTGTTTCTTGTCAAGACGCTTACTCAGCCTTCGGAGCCTCAGCCTCGGCTACGGGAGCCTCAGCGGCAGGAGCCTCAGCCTTCTTGGCGCGGCTACGACGCGTGCTCTTGGCAGCCTTCTTGGTGCTCTCCTTGAGCATGTTCTCGTTGTAGTCCACCAGCTCGATGATAGCCATCTCGCTGTTGTCACCGTGGCGGATGCCGGTCTTCAGGATACGCGTGTAGCCACCGGGACGCTGCGCAACCTTCTGCGAAACCTCGCGGAAAAGCTCGTTGACGGCTTCCTTGCTGTGCAGGTAGCTGAAGACAATACGGCGGTTGTGCGTCGAGTCCTCCTTCGAGCGGCTGATGAGCGGCTCGACATATACGCGGAGGGCCTTCGCTTTGGCAACGGTGGTCTCGATACGCTTATGCAGGATAAGCGAGGTGGCCATATTGGAGAGCATTGCCACGCGGTGGGCGTGGGTGCGCGACAGATGATTTACTTTGCAACCGTGTCTCATATTCTTTCTTTATTCTTTATCAAGTTTATACTTTGCTACATTCATACCGAACTCCAGGTTCTTCGATGCAACCAGATTTTCGAGCTCGGTGAGTGATTTTTTACCGAAGTTGCGGAACTTCAGCAGGTCGCTCTTGTTGAACGACACGAGGTCTCCGAGAGTGTCCACTTCGGCGGCCTTCAGGCAGTTGAGGGCGCGCACCGAAAGGTCGAGGTCGGTGAGCTTGGTCATCAGCAACTGGCGCACATGGGCCGTCGTCTCGTCAAACTCCTCCTGCACCGGCTTCGGCTCCACGTCGAGCGTGATACGCTCGTCCGAGAACAGCATGAAGTGCTGGATGAGAATGGTAGCGGCCTCCTTCAAAGCCTCCTTCGGATGTATCGAGCCGTCAGTCTCGATGTCGAAAGTGAGCTTCTCATAGTCGGTGCGCTGCTCGACACGGTAGTCGTCGACAGCATACATAACCTTCTTTATCGGCGTATGTATCGAGTCGATGGCGATGACGCCTATCGGGTCGGTGGCTTTCTTGTTCTCCTCGGCGGGCACATAGCCGCGACCCTTGTCGATGCTCAGCGTCACATGGAGCTCCGTCTTGGGCTCCATGTGGCAAATCTCGAGTTCGGGGTTGAGAACCTGGAATCCGTTGAGGTTGCTGTTGAGATCGCCGGCCTTGAAAACCGTCTGCTCTTTGACCGTGAAGCTGATTTTCTCGTGCTCGGTGTCTTCGAGCTGGCGACGGAAGCGGATCTGCTTCAGGCGCAGTATGATGTCGGTCATGTCCTCCACCACACCGGGTATGGAAGAGAACTCGTGGTCGACACCGTCGATCTGGACCGAGGTGATGGCATAGCCTTCGAGCGAAGAGAGAAGGACGCGACGCAGAGCGTTGCCGATGGTCGTGCCATAGCCGGGCTCGAGCGGACGGAACTCAAACGTGCCGCGGAAGTCGTCGGCCTCCAGCATAACCACCTTGTCAGGTTTCTGGAATGATAAAATTGCCATTTGTTATCCTTTCTTTCTTTGTTAATACTTGCCTGCCGCAGCAGGCTTTGTTTGGCCCTATAGGCTATTATTTCGAGTAGAGGTCGACGATGAGCTGCTCGTTGATCGTCTCCGGTATGTCGGAACGCTGAGGATAGCTCACGAACTTGCCACTCATGGTGGCACCGTCCCACTCCAACCAGGCGTAGTTGTTGGCACGCGAAGCAAGGCTGTCGGTCACAACCTCGAGCGACTTGCTGCGCTCGCGAACCGACACCACATCGCCCTCGCGGAGCGAATACGACGGGATGTTCACCACCTCGCCGTTGACGGCTATATGACGATGCGAAACCAGCTGGCGCGCCTGCGCACGGCTGCGGGCGATACCGAGACGGTACACCACATTGTCCAGACGGGCCTCGATGAGCTTCATCAGCTCCTCACCGGTGATACCGCCACGACGCGAAGCCTCTGCATACAGCTTGCGGAACTGGCGCTCCAGAATACCATACGTATACTTGGCTTTCTGCTTCTCGGCGAGCTGGGTGCCATACTCGGACACCTTGCTGCGACGACGGTTCTGGCCATGCATGCCGGGAGCATACGGTTTCTTCTCGTAATTCTTGTCCGGGCCATAGATAGGCTCGTGGAATTTTCTTGCAATTTTGGTCTTCGGACCTGTGTATCTTGCCATTTCTTCTGTTTCTTTTTTGATTAATAATTACACACGACGACGTTTCGGGGGACGGCAACCATTGTGCGGCAGCGGAGTGATATCGGTAATCTCCGTCACCTCTATACCGCAAGTGTTGATAGCACGGATTGCAGACTCACGTCCCTGACCAGGTCCTTTCACAAAGACTTTCACTTTTCTTAGGCCCAAATCATAAGCAACCTTGCCGCAATCTTCCGCAGCCATCTGGGCGGCATACGGAGTGTTTTTCTTCGATCCGCGGAAGCCCATTTTTCCGGCAGACGACCAAGAAATCACTTGACCGGCATTGTTCGTCAACGAAACGATGACATTGTTGAAGGATGCAAAGATGCATGCTCTTCCCTGAGGTTCAACTTTTACGACTCTCTTTTTAGTCGGCTTTGAAGTTTTTGCCATTTCTTTTGCTTGATTTACTTTGTTTCTTACTTCCAACCACTCCTGCGTCAAAATCTATTCCGTGGCTGGGGCGCTACAACCTTTACTTACTTGGTAGCTTTCTTCTTGTTAGCGATTGTTTTCTTCTTACCCTTGCGTGTGCGAGCGTTGTTCTTGGTGCTCTGACCGCGCAGAGGAAGACCGATACGGTGGCGGACTCCACGATAGCAACCGATATCCATCAGTCGCTTGATGTTCATCTGCACTTCCGAACGCAGAGCGCCTTCCACCTTGTACTCGTCGTTGATGATAGTGCGCAGCGCATTCTGCTCGTCGTCAGTCCAGTCCTGCACCTTCTTGCCCTCGTCGATACCGGCTTTGGCCAGAATCTCCTTGGCAGTGCTACGTCCGATACCGTAGATATAGGTCAAACCTATCTCTCCTCTTTTGTTCTTGGGTAAGTCAATACCTGCAATACGTGCCATAAATTCTTTTTATTCGTTTTTGTTGTTAATTATCCTTGTCTCTGTTTGAACTTAGGATTCTTCTTGTTGATAACATAGACCACCCCGTGGCGACGAACCACCTTGCACTCGGGCGATCTCTTTTTGACTGAAACTCTTACTTTCATTGTGTGTAATTATTAATCTTTTTTTGTGTTGTTGCTCTTCTCTTTCTACTTGTGACGGTAAGTTATGCGGCCCTTCGAGAGATCGTATGGCGACATCTCTATCTGCACCTTGTCCCCGGGCAGGATTTTGATGTAGTGCATACGCATCTTCCCCGATATGTGTGCAATAATCTGGTGTCCGTTTTCCAACTCCACTCTGAACATGGCGTTGCCGAGCGATTCGGTGACAGTCCCGTCAAGTTGTATGGATGCTTGTTTTGCCATTCTATCTTACCGTTTTACTGTTTGTTTTCAATAAAGTCGTGCGTCGTCAGGATGTCGGGACCGTCCGCCGTGATGGCCACCGTATGCTCGAAATGCGCCGCCGGCTTGCCGTCGCGGGTCCGGCACGTCCAGCCGTCCTCCTTCGAGAACTTGACATTCTTCGATCCCATACAGACCATCGGCTCCACGGCAATGACCATCCCCTCTTTCAGCAGAGGACCGGTACCCCTGACACCGTAGTTCGGCACATTGGGCGACTCGTGCATCTGGAATCCCACACCGTGGCCGCAGAGCTCGCGGACAACGGAATAACCGTTCTTCTCGCAGTGCATCTGGACCGCATGGCCGATGTCCCCTACCCTGTTGCCGGCCTTGCAAAGGTCGAGCCCTATGTACAGAGCCTCCCTTGTCACCTTCATCAGGCGGGCCATCTCCGGACTCACCTCGCCCACAGGGAACGTGTACGCCGAGTCGGCCACATAGCCGTTATACTCAATCACACAGTCAACCGAGACATTGTCGCCCTCCTTGATGAAAAGGTCGCCGGGAATGCCGTGCACCACAACATCGTTGACCGAAATGCAGAAAGCAGCGGGAAAACCCTCGTACCCCTTGCACAACGGCTTGGCGCCATGATCTCGGATAAATTGTTCTCCTATCTGGTCAAGAAAAGCGGTCGTAACACCCGGACGGATATGTCGGCCCACCTCCGCGAGAGTTTTCCCGAGGAGGAGGCCGGCATCACGTATGAGCTCTATCTCTTCTTTTGTCTTGAGCAGAATCATTATGTCTTCTTTCTCTTACGCTTGGATTGACATAGAAGTACGGCCCTTGATGCGTCCGGTCTTGGTGAGACCGTCATAGTGGCGCATCAGCAGGTGGCTCTCGATCTGCTGCAGCGTGTCGAGAACGACACCCACCAGAATCAACAGCGACGTACCGCCATAGAACTGCGCAAACTGCGTATTCACTCCGAACAGACGGATTATGGCAGGCAGAATGGCGACGATGGCAAGGAAGACAGAACCGGGAAGGGTAATCTTCGAGAGAATGCCCTCCAGGTACTCGGCCGTCTTCTTGCCGGGCTTCACACCGGGTATAAAGCCGCCGTTCTTCTTCATATCCTCAGCCATCTGGTTGGGATTGATAGCGATAGCCGTGTAGAAATAGGTGAACAGGATAACCAGGATTGCGAACACAAGGTTGTACCAGAAGCTGTTGTAATCAGCGAAGGCCATGGCAAACTTGGAACTGCTGTTGCCGGTGAATCCCATGAAAGTGATGGGAAGGAACATGATGGCCTGGGCGAAAATGATGGGCATGACACCGGCAGCATTGACCTTGATAGGTATATACTGACGGACGCCGCCATACTGCTTGTTGCCGACAATACGCTTGGCATACTGGACGGGGATACGGCGCGTACCCTGCACCAGCAGGATGACCAAGAGAATGACGGCCAAGAGGACAACCAGTTCAACAAGGAACATCACCAGTCCGCCGCCTTCAGAGAGTCGCGAGGCCAGCTCGCCGAACAGGGCGAACGGCAGACGGGCTATGATACCGATCATAATCAGAAGCGAAATGCCATTACCGACACCCTTGTCTGTGATACGCTCTCCGAGCCACATCACAAAGAGGGTTCCGCAAATCAATATAATGATGCTGGACACCCAGAAGAACGGCGACGGGGCACTGCCATCGAAAGGATAGATTGCAGTGGACGAAGCACCCAACTGATACATCATATTGGTAATGTAGGCGGGAGCCTGCATTGCTGTGACAATAACGGTAAGCCAGCGAGTGATTTGGTTCATCTTCCTACGGCCACTCTCCCCTTCACGCTGCATCTTCTGGAAATAAGGCACCACCATCACAAGCAGCTGGATGACAATCGAGGCCGTGATGTAAGGCATGATACCCAGAGCAAAAATCGAGGCATTGGAGAAGGCACCGCCCGAGAACATGTTGAGCAGTCCCATCAGTCCTTCCGACCCTTGCTTCTGCAGTCCCTGCAACTGTGAGGGATCAACACCCGGAAGCACAACATAGGAGCCGATGCGGTAAATCAACACCAAACCGAGGGTGTACAGGATTCGTTTCCGCAGGTCCTCTATCGACCAGATGTTTTTCAGTGTCTGTATAAATCGCTTCATTGTGACAATTTGTTTTATTCGATAACAGTGGCAACGCCGCCTTTGTCCTCTATGGCCTTCTTGGCCGTGGCCGAGAAAGCGTGGGCGCTGACATTGACAGCCTTGTTCAGCTCGCCGCGACCGAGAATCTTGATGCGGTCCTTGCCGGAGATAAGGCCGTTCTGCTTCAGAACTTCGATATTGAAATCAGTGATATTCTTGGTTTCTGCCAGGTTGTTGAGGGTGTCGATATTGATGCCGACATATTCAACACGGTTGAGGTTCTTGAAACCAAACTTGGGCACGCGGCGATAGAGGGGCATCTGGCCACCTTCGAATCCAATCTTCTGGTGGTAACCCGAACGAGCCTTGGCACCTTTATTACCACGGGTGGCAGTGCCGCCCTTGCCGGAACCGGCACCACGGCCGATGCGTTTGGAATGTTTGATTGAACCTTCCGCGGGTTTGAGATTGCTTAAGTTCATTATTCGTTTCCTTTCTTAGTTTACATTGTTAAATTTCTTCCACACTGAGAAGGTGCTTGACACTTTCAATCATACCGAGGACCTGCGGGGTGGCAACAACCTCACGGGTGTGGTTGATGCGACGCAGACCGAGAGCCTCCATGGTACGTTTCTGGCGTGCGGGACGGCCGATAATGCTTCTGACCTGTTTGATTCTAAGTTTCTTTTCTGCCATTTTACAGATCTCCTATCATTTAACCGTTAAACACTTTGTCGAGGGACACACCGCGGAGCTGGGCAACCATATAGGGATCCTTCATCTGAAGGAGGGCATTGATGGTAGCCTTCACAACGCTGTGCGGGTTCGAGGAACCCTTGCACTTGGCCAGCACGTCCTTGACACCCACGCTCTCCAGCACGGCACGCATGGCACCGCCGGCGATAACACCGGTACCGGGGGCTGCAGGTTTCAGGAAGACTTTGGCACCACTGTACTTACCCATCTGCTCGTGGGGTATGGTGCCTTTCAAGACAGGAATACGGATAAGGTTCTTCTTGGCATCGTCGACGCCTTTCTGAACAGCGGCCTGGACCTCTTTGGCTTTGCCGAGGCCATATCCAACAACACCGTTTTCGTTTCCTATGACGACGATGGCAGCAAAAGTGAAAGTGCGACCACCTTTGGTAACCTTGGTTACACGGTTTATGGCGACAAGACGGTCTTTGAACTCGATGTCGCTCGACTTGACTCTATTTACGTTTAATTCTGCCATGACTCATTTAGAATTTTAATCCACCTTCTCTGGCTCCGTCGGCGAGACTCTTCACACGGCCGTGGTACAGATAGCCATTACGGTCAAAAACAACGGTGTTAATACCTGCGGCAATGGCGCGCTCGGCAATGGTCTTGCCGACCTTGGCGGCCACTTCGCTCTTTGTGCCACTCTTTTCAAAGCCCTTCTCGTGGGAAGAGGCAGCGGTCAGTGTCACACCTTTCACATCGTCAATAACCTGAGCATAGATGTCCTTGTTGCTTCTGAACACCGTCAGGCGCGGCATCTGGGCAGTGCCGCTCACTTTATGACGAATACGGAATTTAATCTTTGTTCTTCTTATATCTTTTTTCGTTGCCATAATTGAATTCTTTTGGCTTTTCTATCGGATTTCTACCTTAGCGATTATTTGGCTGCAGCTTTACCGGCTTTCTTACGGATCTCTTCGCCCTGGAAGCGGATACCCTTGCCCTTGTACGGCTCGGGCTTGCGCAGCGAACGGATCTTGGCGGCTGCCATTCCGAGAACCTGCTTGTCGCAGCTGGTCATGGTGATAATCGGGTTCTTACCTTTCTCCGTGACAGTCTCGACCTTGATTTCGGGAGCCAGCTCGAAGAATATCTTGTGCGAATATCCGAGGTCCATCTCCACGACATTGCCAGTGGCCTGTACTTTGTAACCGACACCGATTACTTCCTGGACGGTCTTGAAACCTTCGCTGACACCCTTGACCATATTGGCGGCGAGGGCACGGTAGAGGCCATGCAGTGCCTTGGTCTCCTTCTCGTCGTTCGGACGACTGAAGTGCAGCACACCGTCTTCGACCTTCATCTCTATCATGGGGTTCACATTCTGATGGAGTTCTCCAAGAGGACCCTTGACCGTCAGCACGTTTCCATCAGAAATCTTCACTTCAACACCTTTAGGAAGGTGTATCGGCATTTTACCTATTCTTGACATTTCTTTTCTCCTCCTTTTTGATTAGCTGATGTAACATAAAACTTCACCGCCGACGTTGAGGGTGCGGGCCTCTTTGTCGGTCATAAGACCTTTCGACGTCGAGACGATGGCGATACCAAGGCCATTGAGCACACGGGGCATCTCGTCCACGGAGACATACTTGCGGAGACCGGGGCTCGACACACGCTTCAGCTCGGCGATAGCCGACTGCTTGGTGACGGGGTGGTATTTGAGAGCTATCTTGATGCTCTGGTTGTGCGCTCCCTCGTTCTCGAACTTGTAGTTAAGGATGTAGCCCTTCTCGAAGAGAATCTTGGTCATCTCTTTTTTCAGCTTGGAGCCCGGGATTTCGACCACGCGATGCTTGGCGGCAATGGCGTTGCGCATACGGGTCAGGTAATCTGCTATAGGATCTGTTACCATTTTATTTTTTGATTTTAAGTTTTGTAGTATTGGTGTTTGTGCCAACTGCGGTCGGCGACTTCACAGAGCCAACTTGCAAAGCTACCAATAAAATATACTTTTTCTGTTTGTTTTTACCAACTGGCTTTCTTTACGCCCGGGATAAGGCCCGAAACGGCCATCTCACGGAAGTTGATACGAGAAATGCCGAACTGGCGCATGTAGCCTTTCGGACGGCCGGTCAACTGGCAGCGGTTGTGCTGGCGGATCGGGCACGCGTTCTTCGGAAGTTTCTGGAGGGCGATGACGGCTTTCTCCACTTCCTCGGGCTCACCGGTGCGGACAATTTCTTTCAGAGCGGCACGCTTGGCGGCGTACTTGGCGACCATCTTGGCTCTCTTGCGCTCTCTTGCTTTGATTGATTCTTTTGCCATTATGCTTATTTTTGTTGATTCTTGAACGGTAAGCCGAACTGTTTGAGCAGCGACATGGCCTCCTTGTCGGTCTTGGCCGAGGTCACGAAGGTGATGTCCATACCCTGGATGCGGTCAATCTTGTCAATGTCAATCTCCGGGAAGATGATCTGCTCCGCGATGCCGAAGGTGTAGTTGCCCTTACCGTCGAAGCCCTTGTCGTTGATACCGCGGAAGTCGCGGATGCGGGGGATCGAAGCGGTGACAAGACGCTCCAAGAACTCATACATGCGCTCGCCACGCAGGGTCACACGGACACCGATGGGCATGCCGCGGCGCAGTTTGAAGTTGGAGATATCCTTACGCGACTTGGTGGCGACAGCTTTCTGGCCGGTGATGGCCGTCATCTCTTCGATACCTTTGTCGATGACCTTCTTGTCGGCGATGGCAGCCTTGCCAAGACCTTGGTTCAAGGTTATCTTGAGCAGACGGGGGCACTGCATGACGGTCTTATAGTTGTACTCTTTCATCAGAGCGGCAACTATTTCTTCTTTGTACTTGGTCTTTAATGTAGGAATATATGCCATTACTTAATCTCCTCCCCTGATTTTTTTGAATAACGAACTATTTTTCCGGTCTTCTCATCGACACGACGGCCAATTCTGGTGGGAGTCTTACCCTCCATAACCATAAGGTTGGAGATATGAATAGGGGCTTCTTGTTCCACGATACCGCCCTGCGTATTGCGTGCGTTGGGTTTGGTATGTTTCTTATTCACGTTGACACCCTCAACGATGGCGCGGTTCTTTTCGGGATACACTTTCAGCACCTTGGCGACCTTACCTTTGTCGTCACCGGCGATAACCTGAACCATATCCCCTTTTTTAACGTGCAGTTTCATTATTATCTTTTCTTTTGTTTGTTTACAATACTTCGGGTGCGAGGGAAACGATCTTCATGAATTGCTTTTCGCGCAGTTCGCGGCCGACAGGTCCGAAGATACGGGTGCCACGAAGCTCATCTGAAGCAGTGAGCAATACACATGCGTTGTCGTCGAAGCGGATGTACGAGCCATCATTGCGGCGAATCTCTTTTTTGGTGCGTACGACGACTGCTTTCGAAACGCTACCCTTCTTCACGTTGCCGGACGGGATAGCATCCTTGATAGCCACAACGATGGTATCGCCGATAGAAGCGTAGCGCTTCTTGGTACCACCGAGGACGCGGATGCACAGGGCGCTCTTGGCACCGCTGTTGTCGGCAACAGTCATTCTGGTTTCTTGCTGTATCATTTCTTCTGTTTTTTCTTATTCTGTTACTTGGCCTTTTCGACGATCTCCACTAAGCGCCAGCATTTGTTTTTGCTCAGGGGGCGGGTCTCCATGATACGGACGGTATCGCCGATGCCGGCCTCGTTTTTCTCGTCGTGTGCCATAAACTTAGTGGACTTCTTGACGAACTTGCCGTACATGGGGTGTTTCACCTTGCGCTCGACAAGAACAACGATGGACTTCTCCATCTTGTTGCTGACCACAACACCAACTCTTTCTTTTCTTAAGTTTCTTTCCATCTTAGACGTGGTTTTTCAGATTGCCATGTTTACTTTTCGCCGGCGATTTCGCGGGCGCGGAGCTCTGTAAGACAGCGGGCAATATTTTTTCTACTTTCTTTAATTTTGTTGGGATTCTCGAGCGGAGATACGGCATGGCTCATAAGCATCTTCTGATACATAGCACGCTCAGTGTCGAGTTTCTCTTTGAGTTCGGCAGTCGAGAGCTCCTTTAATACGATTTCATTCTTCATGACTCAGGATGTGCTTCAAATTTATTCTTCTATATAATCTCTTTTCACGACAAACTTGGTCGAGATCGGGAGTTTCTGTGCAGCAAGACGCAAGGCCTCTTTGGCGGTGTCCATGGGGACGCCCTCGCACTCGAAGAGGATTGTGCCAGGCATCACACGGGCCACGAAGTACTCGGGGGCACCCTTACCTTTACCCATACGCACCTCGTTGGGTTTTTTGGTGATAGGTTTGTCCGGGAAGATGCGGATCCAGATCTGACCTTCACGTTTCATGTGACGCGTTACAGCTTGACGAGCAGCCTCTATCTGACGGCCGGTGATGAAGCAGGTCTCCAGGGACTTGATACCAAACGTACCAAAAGCAAGTTCATGACCACGGAAGGCATTGCCTTTAATCTTGCCTTTCTGCTGCTTTCTGTATCTTGTTTTCTTAGGTTGTAACATTTCTTCTTATTGTTTACTGATGCTAAACGCTCGTTTTACTTACTGTTGTTATTTCTGACACTTCCCTGGCGACGGCGGGGTGCACCTTCGGGGCGACGGCCGCCACCGATTCCGGGGCGATGTTCTCTCTGCTGACCGCCGATGGTCGAGGAGACGAGCTCGGGTCTGCCATAGATGACACCACGGCAAATCCACACCTTGATGCCGATACGGCCGTAGGTGGTGTGTGCCTCAGCGTTGGCATAGTCGATGTCGGCACGGAGGGTGTGCAGCGGGGTACGGCCTTCTTTGAAGTGCTCGCTACGGGCGATTTCGGCGCCGCCGATACGGCCACTGATAGACACCTTGATACCCTCGGCGCCGGTGCGCATGGTCGAGGTGATGGCGTTCTTGATGGCGCGGCGGTACTGGATGCGGCCTTCGATCTGCTTGGCGATATTCTGAGCCACGAGGACGGCGTCCATTTCGGGGCGCTTGACCTCGCTGATGTTGATCTGGACGTCTTTGCCGGTGAGCTTTTTGAGCTCTTCGCGGAGTTTGTCGACCTCGGAGCCGGCACGACCGATAATCAGACCCGGACGGGCTGCGTTGATGGTGACGGTGAGCAGCTTCAGGGTGCGCTCGATATAGACTTTGGAGATACCGGCTTTGGCCAGACGTGCGTTGAGGTATTTGCGAATCTTGTCATCCTCAACCAACTTCTGTTCAAATCTTCTTCCGCCAAACCAGTTAGAGTCCCATCCGCGAATGATACCTAATCTGTTTCCAATAGGGTTAGTTTTTTGTCCCATTGTTGAGTTTCTTCTTATTGGTTACTTATTTTGTTTCTTCTTTTTCGGCGGTAGCCACCGGAGTGTCTTCGATGCGGCTGCCGAGGATAACGGTGATGTGGTTGCTGCGCTTGCGGATGCGGTAGCCACGGCCCTGGGGGGCGGTGCGCATACGTTTCATCGTGCGGCCTTCATCCACCATGATCTGTTTGACATACAGCTTGGCATCTTCCATGCGGACACCTTCGTTCTTCGCCTGCCAGTTGGAGACAGCGGAGAGGATGAGTTTGCGCATTTTGGGGGCGGACTCTCTCGGGTTGTACTGGAGAATACCCAGAGCTTTCTCGACATCGACGCCACGGACCAAATCAGCGACAAGACGGGTCTTTTGAGGCGAAGTCGGGTTGTTCATCAACTTAGCCATGTAGATGGTCTTGTTGGCTTCTTTGCGTGCTTCTGCACTATTATGTTTTCTACGTCCCATTTCTTTTTAGTGTTTACTTTTTACCTTTATCTTTAGAACCTGCATGGCCGCGGAAGATGCGGGTGGGTGCGAACTCGCCGAGTTTGTGACCGACCATGTTCTCGGTGACGTACACCGGGATGAATTTGTTGCCGTTGTGGACGGCGATGGTCTGGCCAACGAAGTCGGGCGAAATCATCGAAGCCCTGGACCATGTCTTTATGGTAACCTTCTTGTTGGACTGCTGTGCCTCGATTACTCTCTTTTCCAGTTTGTGGAAAATATACGGACCTTTCTTTAATGAACGACTCATTGTTTCTTCTTTTTACTGAGTTACTTTCTTTCATCAGTGTCATTGCTTCGTCTCGGCATAGCAAGCGAGCTTGCTCTGCGCTCGACTTATGCAACGTTACTTCTTTCTTCTTTCGACGATGTACTTGCTCGACTGTTTCTTGGGAGCGCGAGTCTTGTAGCCCTTGGCCGGGATACCCTTGCGGGAGCGGGGATGACCGCCGGTCTGACGGCCTTCACCACCGCCCATGGGGTGGTCGACAGGATTCATGACGACGCCGCGGTTGCGCGGGCGACGGCCGAGGTGACGGTTACGGCCGGCTTTGCCGCCGACTTCGAGGTTGTGCTCGGGGTTGCTGACGATGCCGACGGTGGCGCGGCAGGCCTGGAGGATCATGCGCATCTCGCCGCTGGGCATCTTGATGATGGCGTACTTGTCGTCGCGGGACATGAGCTGGGCGTAGGCACCGGCGGAGCGGACCATCTTGGCGCCCTGACCGGGACGGAGCTCGATGTTGTGGATGAGGGTACCGAAAGGTATCTCAGAGAGGAGCAGGGTGTTGCCGACTTCAGGGGCGACGCCTGCACCCGACATGACCGTCTGACCGACCTTCAGGCCCTGGGGGCAGAGGATGTAGCTCTTTTCGCCGTCGGCGTAGCAGACGAGGGCGATGCGGGAGCTGCGGTTGGGGTCATACTCGATAGTCTTGACGACGGCGGGGATGCCGTCTTTGTTGCGCTTGAAGTCGACGAAGCGGAACAGTTGTTTGTGTCCGCCGCCGATGTAGCGCATGGTCATCTTGCCCTGGTTGTTGCGGCCGCCGCTTTTGCGTTTGCCATACACAAGGCTCTTCTCGGGCTTGGTAGCGGTGATGTCGTCATTGGTGACAACCAATTTGTGTCGCTGGCCGGGAGTTGTGGGTTTGATTTTCTTTAAAGCCATTTCTTTCTCTCTTATTGGTCTCTTATCAGTGGACCTTTACTATTATTTGTCAGTTAACTTTCTTTGCCGATTAGACGTTAGCGTAGAAATCGATGCTGTCGCCTTCCTTGAGGGTCACAATGGCTTTCTTGAAGGCATTGGTACGACCGGTGAGGAAGCCGGCTTTGGTGTAGCGCGATTTCACCTTGCCAGAATAGTTCATCGTGTTGACGTCGACAACTTTGACGTTGTAGAACTGCTCGACGGCGGCCTTGATCTGGATCTTGTTGGCGCGTTTGTCGACGACGAAACCATAACGATTCTGCGCAGGTTTGGCCTCGATGCCTTTTTTGCGCTGAATGCGGGTCTGGATAGGATTGGCCGCAGCCTCTGTGAGGCGGGTCATCTTTTCACTGATCAGCGGTTTTACTATTATGTTCATCATTTGTTAAACTTTCTTAAATCGTTATACTCTCGTCCGTTATTTTGTTGCCAAAACGCGGTTTATTTCACCCAAAGAACCCTCACAAAGGACAATGTTGGAGGCATTGACAATGTCGTAAGTGTTTAACTGCGACACGTTTACCACCTTCACGTTCTTGAGGTTTCTGGCAGACAAAGATACGAAATTATTTTGATTTTCGAGGACAAAAAGAGACTTTTTGTCGTTCAACTTCAAGTTATTGAGGACCTCGATCATCTTTTTGGTCTTGGGGCCTTCGAAGGCGAAGTTTTCGACCACGGTCATGGCGTTGTCCTTGGCTTTGTAGGCGAGGGCGCTGCGACGGGCGAGGCGTTTGACCTTGATGTTGAGTTTGAAGCGGTAGTCGCGGGGTTTGGGACCGAAGATGGTACCGCCGCCGACGAATACGGGGCTCTTCAAATCGCCGGAGCGAGCGCCGCCGGTGCCTTTCTGGCGTTTGAGTTTGCGGGTGCTGTGTGCGTTTTCGCTGCGTTCTTTGGCTTTGTGGGTACCCTGGCGGTTGTCGGCCAGATACTGCTTCACATCGAGGTAAATGGCGTGGTCGTTGGGCTCGATGGCGAAGATAGAATCATCGACATTGACAGTTCTACCTGTTTCGTTTCCGTTGATGTTATAAACTTTTAACTCCATGTCTTATTAACTCCATCTTTCAAGTTTGACAATAGAACCTTTAGGACCGGGGACCGAGCCTTTGACGAGCATGAGGTTCTTTTCGGCGATGATTTTGACCACCTGGAGGTTCTGGACCTTGACGCGGTGGTTGCCGGTCTGGCCGGCCATGCGCATACCCTTGAAGATACGCGAAGGATAGGACGAGGCGCCTATCGAGCCGGGGGCGCGGAGACGGTCGTGCTGGCCGTGGGTTTTGTCGCCGACGCCGCCGAAGCCGTGGCGTGTGACGACGCCCTGGAAGCCTTTACCCTTGGAGGTGCCGACGACGTCGACAAACTCGCCTTCCTGGAACACGTCGACGGTGAGGACTTCACCGTATTTTTTCTTGTGGCCTTCCTCGAAGCGGGAGAATTCAGCGACGTACTGCTTCGGGGTGGTGTTGGCTTTGGCGAAGTGGCCGCGCATGGCTTTGGTGGTGCGGCTTTCCTTCTTTTCGCCGAAGGCTAACTGGATGGCGTCATAGCCGTCTTTTTCAACAGTCTTCACTTGTGTCACGACACAAGGACCAGCTTCTATTACTGTGCACGGTATCTGTTTGCCGTCGGCACCAAAAAGACTGGTCATTCCGATTTTCTTTCCGATTAATCCTGACATTTCCTTTAGTTGGATTTCTTTTTGTTAAACATTTCAGCTTATCATGCGGACATAGGCTGATTAAACTCACACTTTGATTTCCACTTCGACACCGCTGGGGAGTTCGAGCTTCATGAGGGCGTCGATGGTTTTGGCGCGATCGTTGATTTCGATGTCCATCAGGCGCTTGTAGGTGTTCAGCTCGAACTGCTCGCGCGACTTCTTGTTGACGAAGGTGGAGCGGTTGACGGTGAAAATCTTTTTGTTGGTAGGCAGGGGTATGGGGCCATTGACCACTGCACCAGTCATCTTAACGGTCTTCACAATCTTCTCGGCGGATTTGTCGACGAGATTGTGGTCGTAAGATTTGAGCTTGATTCTGATTCTTTGACTCATTGTTTTTATTTGTTAATTATTTTTATTCTTCAATATGGCATCCTGCTGGTCGCGTGTCACTTCGGCGTAGTGCGAGAATTCCATGGTGGAGTTGGCGCGGCCGGAGGTGATGGTGCGGAGGGAGGTGACGTAGCCGAACATCTGCTCGAGCGGCACTTTGGCGTGGATGGCCTGGACACCGACTTTGGCGACGATGTTTTCGAGCATGCCGCGTCGGCGGTTGAGGTCGCCGGTGACGTCGCCGACGTAGGCGTCGGGTGTGAGCACCTCGAGTTTCATGATGGGCTCGAGGAGGACGGGGTTGGCTTTGCGGCAGGCTGTCTTGTAGCCAATCTTGGCGCAGAGTTCGAAGCTGAGCTGGTCGGAGTCGACGGGGTGGAAGGAGCCGTCAATGACGCGCACTTTCATGGAGTCCATGGGGTAGCCGGCGAGTACGCCGTTCTGCATGGCCTCTTTGAAGCCTTTTTCGATGGCGGGCATATATTCCTTGGGGATGTTGCCGCCTTTGACTTCGTTGATGAACTGGAGTCCCATGACGCCGTCGTCGGCAGGGCCGATTTCGAAGAGGATGTCTGCGAATTTGCCCTTGCCGCCGGTCTGTTTTTTGTAGACTTCGTGGTGCTGGACGGTGGTGGTGATGGCTTCTTTGTAGGCCACTTCAGGGCGGCCCTGGTTGACGTCGACGCCGAACTCGCGGCGCAAGCGGTCGAGGATGATGTCGAGGTGCAGTTCGCCCATGCCGCTTATGACGGTCTGGCCGCTGACCTCGTCGGTCTTGACGCGGAAGGTGGGGTCCTCTTCGACGAGTTTCATCAGTGCGTTGGTCATCTTGTCCATGTCGGCCTGAGTGTGAGGTTCGACGGCGATGGAGATGACGGGCTCCGGGAATTTCATGGATTCGAGGACGATGGGGTGCTGCTCGTCGCAGAGTGTGTGACCGGTTTTGATGTCCTTGAAGCCTACGGCGGCGCCGATGTCGCCGGCCTCGATGCGGTCGAGGGGGTTCTGCTTGTTGGAGTGCATCTGCATGATGCGGGAGATGCGTTCTTTCTTTCCGGTGTTGGCGTTGTAGACGTAGGAGCCGCTCTCGAGGGAGCCGCTGTAGACGCGGAAGAAGCAGAGGCGTCCGACGTAGGGGTCGGTGGCTATCTTGAAGGCGAGAGCCGAGAAGGGGGCTTTGACGTCCACTTTGCGGCTTTCTTCTTTTCCGGTCTTGGGGTTGATGCCGTCGACTTCGGGCATGTCCAGCGGGCTGGGCAGGAAGGCGGCGACTGCGTCGAGGAGTGTTTGTACGCCTTTGTTTTTGAAGGCGGAGCCGCACATGACAGGTACAATCTTGCGGGAGAGGGTGGCTTTGCGGATTTCGGCGATGACTTCGTCGGCGGTGATGCTGTCGGGGTCGTCGAAGAATTTCATCATGAGTTCTTCGTTTTCCTCGGCTACGCCTTCGATGAGACGCTGGCGGTATTCGGCAGCCACATCCTTGAGGTCGTCGGGCATGGGGATTTCCTCAAAGCGCTGACCGTTGGAGCTTTCGTCCCAGACGAGGGCCTTGTTGGATATGAGGTCGACGACGCCTTTGTAGAGGTCTTCCTGCCCGATGGGAATCTCGATGGGGATGGGGTTAGCGCCGAGGCGTTCCTTGATTTGGTTCACGACGGAGAAGAAGTCGGCGCCGGCGCGGTCCATCTTGTTGATGAAGGCAATGCGGGGGACGCCGTATTTGTCGGCCTGGCGCCACACGGTCTCGCTTTGTGGCTCGACACCGCCCACGGCGCAGAAGATGGCGATGGCGCCATCGAGGACGCGGAGAGAGCGTTCGACCTCGACGGTGAAGTCGACGTGGCCCGGGGTGTCGATGATGTTGTACTTGTAGCGGTTGTTGTGCCAGTCCCAATACACGGTGGTGGCGGCGGAGGTGATGGTTATACCACGCTCTTGTTCCTGCACCATCCAGTCCATAGTGGCCGACCCTTCGTGAGTTTCACCGAGCTTGTAGTTTTTGCCGGTGTAGAAGAGTATGCGTTCCGTCGTCGTCGTCTTGCCGGCGTCGATATGGGCCATAATGCCGATGTTGCGGGTGTAGTGGAGGTCTGACATGACTTGTTGCTTGAAGCGTGTGCGGTTTTGGTGTATATATAATAATGTATATTAGGCTCTGAAGTGGGAGAATGCCTTGTTGGCGTCGGCCATGCGGTGGATGTCCTCCTTGCGTTTGAAGGCGGCACCTTCTTCTTTGTAGGCGGCCTGGATTTCGGCTGCGAGTTTCAGGGCCATGGTTTTCTCGCTGCGTTTGCGGGAGAAGCCGATGAGGTTCTTCATGCCGATGCTCTGCTTGCGTTCGGCGCGGATTTCGGTGGGGATTTGGAAGGTGGCACCGCCGATACGTTTGCTGCGCACTTCGACGCTGGGGGTGACGTTGGCGAGGGCTTTCTTCCAGACCTCGAGGCCGTCCTCTTTGGTGCGGTCGCTGACGACGTCGATTGCATCGTAGAAGATGCGGTAGGCGATGGTCTTTTTGCCACCCATCATGAGGTTGTTGACAAACTTGGTGACCAGGACGTCGTTGTATTTGGGATCCGGGAGGATTATTCTTTTCTTGGGCTTAGCTTTTCTCATTGTGATAAAAACTTTTAACTTTCAACGTTTAACTTTCAACTTGCATTTACTTGCCGGCCTGTTTCGGGCGCTTGGCACCGTATTTGGAGCGGCGCTGGCGACGGCCGTCGACGCCGCTGGTATCGAGGGCGCCGCGGATGATGTGATAACGCACGCCAGGGAGGTCTTTGACACGGCCACCGCGGATCATCACGATGGAGTGCTCCTGCAGGTTGTGACCCTCACCCGGGATGTAGGCGTTGACTTCCTTGCCGTTGGTCAGACGCACGCGGGCCACTTTACGCATGGCCGAGTTAGGCTTTTTGGGGGTGGTGGTGTAAACACGGGTGCAGACACCGCGACGCTGGGGGCAGCTGTCGAGGGCGGGAGACTTGGATTTGTACTCCATCTGCTGACGTCCTTTGCGAACTAATTGCTGAATTGTTGGCATTGTTTTGTTTTGTTGTTTTTTTATTTTGTTACTTGTTTTTCAGTCTCATTGATGGGCATTATGAGCCCAAAAAGGAATTGCAAAATTACAACTATTTTCCGAACTGGCAAAGCGTGATTGCCGATACGACTATTAAATAAAGTTAAAATTTCAGGGCGGCACTGGCAGACAAGGTGTTACAAAATCACTTTTGCACAAAAATTTTGCATGGCAGACGACTTTTCAACAAGTGCGGGGCTATCGCCGGAAGATGTTTTCAACACTTTTTCCACAGGCGCCCGGCGCCGCGATTTTTTCTACGGCACACTCTGTGAAATTGAAAATTGAAAGTTGAAAATTGAAAATTTGGGGGGGGGGCGGAGAAGGTGAAAATTGAGAATTGAAAGTTGAAAATTATTTGGGGCGCGAGGGGGCGGGGGAATTGAAAATTGAAAATTGAAAATTTTTGGGGTTGGTGGGATTAATGGGGTTGGTGGGTTTAATGGGCTTGAGGGGGTAGAGAGGGGGTAGAGAGGGGGC
>OCVV012887906.1_pt1 | contig 23391 bp, 58 predicted proteins | sample 1539721 | NCBI WGS metagenome assembly OCVV01 (sample SAMN02144230, study PRJEB22623) | gut metagenome | biome: sheep rumen | host: Ovis aries | place: New Zealand
GTCTTCCCTAAGGAATGAACCTGAGATTCTGATGGTTGAGACAGACTACCTGTATGTTCCGCGTGAATACAGAAGACCTGAGATTGACCCGGTCAGAACGTGTCCAAACTGTAAGACGATGATCTGGGATCCTCAGCTGATCTACTGCCCTGTGTGCGGGACGTTCGCCATACAAGTAAAGGAGATCGCTGAATGATTAACATCGGCTGTAGAAATCTAAACTATGTGAACTCAAATCTGAAACAGGCTGAAGAAGGAATGCGGAAATGCTTAGTTGCAGGCTTCGAATGTGCTGGAACTGGACGATCACCGCTCGTTCAATCTGGTGAGGAGGATAAGGATGCTAAGGATAGCGACAGCTCTGGAGAACGGTAATCCATTTGCTTATTTGTTAATCTTTATGTTGCTTTTGCCGCCAGTATTTATATGTATATCGGCAATAATTGAGAAAATTGCCGAAGTGTATGCGAGGAGAAAACATGACAGGAAGAGATTTGATTAAGTGGATTAAAGACCATAAGGCTGAAGACTTCGTTGTTACTGTAGCTGATGGACGCCGCTTTAATAATGGCGGTTGGTACCTGACTACTGCCTCGATGTATACTACTCACAGCAGAACAGGACATGAACTTTCTATTGAACCTTTCGTTAGGTATGACAGTGAAGATACTGATAAACCACACAACACTATCGTACTGTAAGGAGGAATTTGTATGACGGCTATTTGGCAGGCGACTTTTGTTCTGGCAGCTATCTGTGCTGGTGTCATAATCGTGACGTTTATTCTGGTTCGCAGTATTTCCGAGACCGTGGATAAACTGGTAGACCTGCTGGTGGATACGGTTAAAACGCAGAGAGATATTACCTTCTCTCAGCATGAGATCTTTCAGGCTCAGACCAGCACGTATAGATACTTGAAATTGATTCTCGAGATTCTTGGCGGTTTAGAACCGGAAGAAGAGGAGGATGAAGATGAGTCTGGATCACGAAACGAAGATGTCACTGCTGGCTAACCAGTATGGCTGGGAGTATCTGAGATACGACGACAACTTAAAAAAGATTAAGGATTACCTGCACGATGCGTATTGTGCAGGTTTTCTTAAAGGTGAAGAGATCGCCAGGAAACGTGGCTGGTGGTACAAACGGATGCACGTGATGGATTATCTGTACTGCAGCAACTGTAACTATATGCTGAGCGGAGAGAAGACACAGTTCTGCCCTGGCTGCGGAGCGAAGATGGATCTTGAGAACAGTCCCACTGATAATCATCAGGGACATGACTGCTTCAACTGTTCGAACTCTTTTGTGGACGACAACGATAAGCTGCACTGTATGGCAGATGGCCACGACCATGAAGCTACTGTTGCGGATGATCACTGGTGTTCTGATTGGACCTGACGGTCCGATTTGACCTGACGGTCCGAATAGACCTGATCGGAGGAAATATGACGACTGAGAAATACAGACAGTTTATAGAGGAGCTAAACAGTCTGAGTAATGACGCTTATGATGGAGACTTTGTTGCGGGTTGGAACGAAGGACTTGATGCTGCCAGAGAACTGATCGAGCGGTATAAGGATTCCTTTCTCAGCCAGCCTGATAAGCCGACTGATGTAATGCACGAACTGAATATCGTAGCTGCTTCTGTGTCTACAATCAGCAGGGAAGTAGAGGCGATTCAGAAAGCGATGAAGGAAATCAGCTCCTATATCTACAGAGCTTACCAGAAAGAAGGAGAGAAGGAACAATGAGCATGAGCGGAATGAACGTGAAAGAAAACGAAACGACTGTGTATATTCTTACATACTACGATATTGGTGACGCTCCGAATGTTCTGGTGTTCAGCAATAAACGCAACGCTCTGAGAAACATGGAGTTTATGACTAAGATGTATGATTCTGTGACGTTCTCGAAGCAGATTATACTGGCAGACAAAGACGACGCAGAAGAATAAGGAGATAAAAGATGAGCCATTTTAATGTTGCTGTAATTCACAGAGCCGATCAGAGTATCGACGAACTGCTTGAACCGTACGATGAGAATATCGAAGTTGAACCGTACATTGACTATACAAAACAGATGGCTATTGAGCACGCCAGAAGAAACTATGCTGGCCATACAGATGCTCTTCCGGCTGACGCTACGGATGAACAGTGCTGGAAGTATATGGCTGAAGACTACGAAGCTGACAGGATCGACGGAGATGGAAACCTGTACACTACCTATAATCCGAAGTCTAAGTGGGACTGGTGGACTATTGGTGGACGCTGGGCTGGCCTGATCAAAACAAAAGATGGAGACACTGTAGATGAATGCCGTATTGGCGAGATGGATCTTACTCCTGATCAGGATACGTATAACCATGCTCTCAGATTCTGGGATGTGTATGTTGATAAGAGACCCTTGAAACCGGGAGAGACTGAAGAACAGTACAACACTTTCTACAGGGAGAGCTATTTTAAAGACAGGTATCTGGACCGTGAGACCTATGCGAAGTGTCAGGCTTCCTTTATGACCAGAGCTGTCGTTACTCCTGATGGAGAATGGCACGAGGCAGGAGAGATGGGCTGGTTTGGTTGTTCCAGTGAAACCGACGAAGAGTGGCGCGACTGGGCTGAGAACTATCAGAAGAACTTTATCGACTCAGCTGATCCTGACCTTGTAATCACAATGGTTGACTGCCACATTTAAAGGAGATAAGGAATGGACAAAGGAGGATGAAACCTGATGGACCAGGAACGTCTTAATCAGCTGGATTCGTATATCGGTATTGCGAACAGCGTAGGGTTCAAGACTTTAGAAGTAGATGTCGATCTTCTAAATGAAGCTGTGACTGAGCTTAAGAATAAGGTTCCGAGTACACCTACATTCTGGCAGGGTAAAGCCTACTGTGGTAAATGCGACAGCAGGATTCCAAAGAAGCAGGTAATGAAGTCACGCTACTGTGCGAGTTGTGGCTGGCCTATTCAGTGGCCAAGTAAGAAGCCTGATTATGGAGTAGGAAATGACGCATAAAATGACTGAACTAAACCGAGTGATCTACGATATCGAACGGTGTATCTGTCACGTCCCCGATGCTTGCCGGGACTGCTCGAAATACAGAGGAGAGTACACGCCTGACTGTATGGAACAGTTGCTGACTGATGCGCTGAAGCTCCTAAGAGAGAAGGATTGCGAAGTTTACACGGATCGCGACTATAAAAGGTGTGAAAAGAAAAGCAGTAATGCATTTTTAGCAGGTGTTATTGCGGGATTTTTGATAATGGTTATTGCTTTGCGCATGGAAGGAATTATTTAAAATGACTGACAGAGAGAAAATTATAAAATGGTTGGAAGAAACAGAAATCATGCTTATACAGGCCGTAGATAGTGGCGGCGAAATGTCAGTAATGGGAGCGTTCAAGTGTCTTAATCGTGTCACAGATGCCATTGCCATGCTGAAAGAATTACCTGAAATCGTTCGTTGTAAAAACTGTAAATGGTTTAGCGAAAAAGGATTCTGTAAACACCCTGACGGTGGAGCTGGAAACATTCGGCCTGCAGATTGGTTCTGCGGTGATGGTAAAAGGCGGGAAGTGGGATGAAAGAAATCATCATAGAAGTGCCTGACAGATTTGGACAAGAGTTGAAACCTGAAAAAGTAAACAGTGAAATCAAAGGGGAGCTTGTCCGGTGCGGAGACTGTAAACATTATAAGGACGGATTTTGCTACAACCCTAACACTTTTGATGCTGAGAAAACATGCGGAAATACCACGCCAGATTGGTATTGCGCTGACGGGAAAAGGCGAGAAGTGGAATGACAGATCAGGAGAAGGCTATTAAAGGACTGGAATATCACCTAAAAGAGTTAACTGTTGGAAAAACGTGCTTTGAATGCCCTTACTATGGCGATAACCCATGCGAGATACAGCTTATTACGGATGTCCTTACCCTACTGAAAGAACAGAAAACAGAACCGCAGGCGGTGCTGATTAGGGAAGATGGCGAGTATTGTCCGCGTTGTTCGACAATTACAACTAGAATAATGGGACTACAAAAACTGCATCGTGGCACAAGGTTTTGTCCGTACTGTGGACAAGAGGTGAAATGGAATGATTGACCGGGAGAAAGTTATTAAAGAACTCGTAAGATGCGATATTCCATATCCGTTACTATGTGATGTCCTTGCCTTGCTGAAAGAGCAGGAACCTGTGAAGCCGATCAGATTGGAAAACTGGTGGAAATGTCCATATTGCAGTGGGAACATAGTTGCCAACATGAAGTATTGTCCGAGATGCGGAAGGTCGGTGAAGTGGAAATGATTGACCGAGAGAAAGTTATAAAGCTGACGGCGAAAGGAAATAATAAAGGAGAACAGCAATGTGGGTAGACGAACTGATTACATTAAAAGTTCCCAAGAAAATTCAAATCACTAACGTTACTTTACTGTCGAAAGAGGAATACGGTAAGTATAGGAACACAATTCCTCGCTGGTATACGTGGTGGTGGTTACGGTCTCCTTGTCGATACGTTGAAACAGATGCCGATCAAGTTCAATCAACAATGCTTGTCAATAGCGAGCCTGTTTGGATGTCAGCTAGCGTGCGTCCGGTTCTCGTCTTCAGCGACATATTATCAACTTTGAAAGTTGGCGATAAACTTGAAGTTGCTGGTAAAACATGGACGATTATCGAAAACGGACTTGCATTATGTGATGATAGTATTGGTTTTAAACCGTTTAAAGAAAATCATAAAGTTAAAAGCGCGAACATATACGAGAAGAGCGACGTGAAGAAATACATCGATAACTGGGTAAAGGAACAAAAGATCATTATCGATAAGAATGACGTTAATGAGTAATAAAGGCAGAGTAAAACAGGGACTGACGTGTTGTCAGGTTAGCCACAAACTGTATTGCGACAAGTGTCCGTATAGGTATGAATACTCGACAGGAATTCTCGACTGTACCGCTGATCTGGCTGCGGATGCTTTAGAACTAATAAGAGAATACGAGAAATACAGGTGGCAACCAGCAGAACAAAAGCCGAAAGAACATGGATGGTACTTGGTATATGCTCCTACCTATCAAGGTGGATCGTCAACCTCTCGTGAACATCACGACGGAATTATGTTCGCGAAATGGAACGGTAAAGTCTGGAGTATAGAACGTGGCTACTACGACAGACCTGGCTGCGTGGAAGCATGGATGTTTCTTCCTAAGCCGCCAAAGAAGGAGAACTAAGATGAGCGAATGGATCAGCGTTAAGGACCAGATGCCATCAGATAATCAGATGGTAATCGGTTATACACCAGTTGATGGTCGTATGTTCGTAGGATTCTATAGAACATTCCACTATTCACACATAGACAAACATTTGGGTTATTGGTACATCGGGACGGCTATGCGATCCACAAAGCGTATGACAAAAAAAGTAACGCACTGGATGTCATTGCCTAGTTCACCAAAGGAGGAGAACTAAGATAATGACCGATAAAGATCTTCTGAATGAGGATATGAAGAACAGGATCATAGAAGCTGCGCATAAAGCGATCAGCATGAGCCGTGAAGATTCAGATTGTGTTGATCGCACAGAAGTAGAAACCGAGGTTCTTCTTGGATTGTTGAAGATAGTAAGTATGCAGGATGAGAACTCAGATGAATGGATCAGTGTTAAGGATCATCTTCCTCCGAGCGAGAAACACGTGCTGGCTGAGACAGACAACTATGAATGCGTAGCCTTCTACGCTAAAAGATTCTCTGTCTCAGTAGGATACTATACTGACGATGAGATTGATTGTGAATACAACGAAGACTTGGACGAATACTTTCTGGCCGAAGGATGGTACGAGGTTGTCCATAACTGGGAAGAATATTCAAGTATTACGATTGAAGACGAAGTGATTGGCTGGATGGATTTACCGAGAAGATCGAAGGAGTAAGTATGATCTACTGGGATTACACACTTAACTGGAAATATATCGTCGACAAAATGGAAGAGAAGTTTGGATTTAAACCAAACTCTACAGAGAAGCTTTCGATGGGCGAGATTGAGAGGAAGATCGAAGAGATCTGGGTAGAATACGTGGATATTCTGGATAAGAAATACGCAGAAGCTGAGATTGTAGATTCTCTGGACAAGGAGATAGTGTGATGAGTTCACCATTGACCGCTGAAGAAGTAGACAAGGCAGCAAGACAGTACCTGTGGAAACGGCACTGGCTGGAGAGAAACACAGGCGAATAGTATGTTATCTAGATGGACATGATTGCTTATTCCAGCCGAGGTAAGAATCTTATCTATCGCTTTACAGATCCTGAGCTGAGTACCTTCAGTCAGGAATTTTTTATGTGTCTGTTCTCAGAATACGGAGAGACATGGAGACTGTGGGATAACGAACCTGCAGAGGAAGAAAGGAAAACTGCTGAATGGAAGACAGCATAAAGATGTGTCCGTTATGTGGTGGCAACGCGGCTATAAGTTTCTGGCTGGAAGAAGATGTTTACAGATACGCAGCCGGAAGAATTCGATGTTCTGAATGCTTCGTAACACTGGAGTGTCGTTTAGAGTTTCAGGTTAACACGGAGAAGAATCCAGGTGAAACCTTTATGAATCTTGAGAAGAAACTGAAAACAGCTTGGAACAGTCGCGTTGAGAAAATCTGATCATGTTAGACAAGAAAGAGATTCTTAATAAGCGGAGGAACGGTATGGCCGAGAAGACAGTAATTCCGCATCGTAACTATAAGTACCTGTCCGACTATTGGTGTGAGTGCGGCTGGCATCTTGGAAAGAAAGGTTCAGTAAAATACTGCGCTGACTGCGGAAGGAAAATTGATTGGAATGATTATCGTTAAACGAGCCAAAGAAGGCATGCAGTGTAACTCATGTTGTACGGAGACTGGTGTCTACAATATAACGATGTTCCGATATACTGGCCAAGGCACGCAGATTTCGTTATGCGATGCTTGTATCGCAGACGTATACAATGGGTATATTAAATGCAACAACGGCAACCACGAGGTGAAAGAGCTTGAGCGAGACAAATAAAGCAGACGAAAAGGATGAACTCGATGAACTCGATGAACTCATGACTGCTCTGGAGAATGCTGGTATTCTTTGCGGCTGGTCAAAGTTTATGGGTAGAACAGATGAGATAACGTGCAAAGACTGTCTTCTGAATCGTAACTGTCCTTGCGGATACTCAGTCGGGAACGCTGCTTGTCTGACCGTGAGGCAGCAACATCTGGACGAAACAATGATGGAGTTTGACGCTTACCATGACGAGATGGACGGTATAGCCGAACAGTACGAAATGGAGTCTTCGCAATGATCATAAAATATAAGCCAAACAAAATCACAGCGACTCTGCAAGCTGTTGTAGCTGGTGAGTTTCACGACGGTGCTACCGGAGAAACAGTTCGCCGCTGTGTGGAGCAACAGTTAAGACATGCAGGGTTCGATGTTAATGTAAAACTAAAGCATTACACCAGAGATCGCATTTCAATAGAAGAAACAAAGATTACAGCCGGTTTACAATTAAAAGTTACTGGAGAGTTTTACGACGACGAAGCATCAGAAGAAACACTTCGTTACTGCGTCGAACAGGATCTTGAAGACGCCGGGTTCTACGCTTATGTAAATGTAATGAGGGATAAGAAGTAAATGATTGCGAACATACCGACTGAAGTAGTTCCTGTGTGGTACATAGAGAAATGGACAAAAAATAATTCTGAGGATGGATCTATTCTCAGCAACTGGATAAAACGGCTGCTGAAAGACTGGCAGGAGTCTAAGGATAATCTGAGTGGAGGATATAATGACAGGACTTGAACTGATTAAATGGATTATAAAGAATGACGCTGAGGATAAGGAAATCATCATTGAACACAGAGACAGCGGTGGTTCGTACCGCACAGCAGAACGACTCGGTGAGTTCTCTGATCCAATGTTAGTAATGTTCTCAGAAGAAGAGCGTGGAGTTATTCGTAAGCTGGAATATGAGTACAGCGTAAAAGACTTTAAGCCGAACGGTGTTGTACTTTAATTAGGAGACTAATATGGCTAGAGAAGCGAACTGGACTTATATGGAAGACAAGAGCGGTCAGGATGGCTGGCGCTGCAGTAACTGCAGATTCTTCGTTCCCTGGTACTATGAGTATTACGAAAGCAACTATTTTATAGCTGAGTATCGTTTCTGTCCAAGATGCGGAGCTGAGATGAGAGCTTATACAGGAATGAAAGAAGCTCAGCCAGTCTATACAATCCATTTCCGTCCAAGACTGTGATTATTAGGATGATAAAAATGAAAATAATGATAGAAATTCCATCCGAGTACGAGGGCGAATTTGAAAAAGATAAATTCGAAAATACACTTCAACGAATGAACGCTGATGCACATTGCTTAGCAGGAAACTATGAGAAAGAAACTATAAACATGCTGATAGAAGCATTTAAGAACGCAAAGTCAGTGAGCTAAATAGGAGTTTAATATGTTTATATTTATAGTGCTTGCCGTTTTTGATTCAGTGATTATATGTCGCGCGATTATCAATATCGAAATTGAGATTGAGAGAATCAGGAAATGTTTAGAAGATCACAAATGACAAAAATTGGAGGATAAAACATGACGGTCAAAGACGTAATGGACACGATTAAAGCTGCGAAAGTATACTCCAAATTTCTGTGTCAACTGGCTGACAAAGAACAGGACGAGCATTTTAAAGACTACTTAGAAGAATCATCCGAATTGCTTGAAGAATATGTGGGTGTGCTTGAACAAATGAAGGTGCAGGGGACTTAAATAGGAGTTTATAATGATTGTTATAGGCAAACGTGCGTACGGCACGGATCGGTTCAGATGGTTTTATCACCCGTTGTTGCCGCAGAACGAAAAGGAATTCTTTCATTTCTTTGTCTGGTTCGGCAAGAATTGGTATATATGTTGGCATAAGAAAGGTAAATAACCATTTGAAAAAGGTTGGGCTTAATCCATGATTGAAAAGTTTCACATAGATGGCGGCGTCAACGATTATGCTACGATCCAAGAACCCGATAAGCACGAGGATGAACGCAAGCAGTTGATCAGTGAAGGATATCAGCCTTGGGGCAGATACGTTAAAGACGGTAAGCAAGAAGAGCTGTGGGTTAAATAACCCCTTAAGGAGGTATATATCATGGCGATAATTATACGAGATATGGATATGCCAACGCAGTGTTCACAATGTCTTTTCGGCTTTCGAATAGATAATGCACGCACCGCATGCTCAAGAAACCCTATGGAAAGCCCGGTAGAAGACGGCGACGAAAGGCCAAAGCATTGCCCATTAAAAGAAGTTAAATAACCCTGTTACAAGGAGAAAATGAAATGTACGTCAGAGATTTGAACGGCGGGAAACCAATTGTATTCAAAACTGTGGTTAGTTATTGTCCTCCAGATTGCGGAGGTGCGGACGAAGATGAAATTGATTATGAGGCGTTTTGCCCGGTTTGCGATCGCAGATTCGATGATTTAGATCACGACAAGTTTTGTAGAGAGTGTGGCACAAAATTGTATTGGCCTGCCAAATGGCCAATAATTAAATAACCAGAAAGGACGGTTTATAAAACCGTTTAGGATGTTGGAATGCAATACGATTATTGTCTATTTTGTGGAAAGAAAGCATTCGGTTATAAAAAAAAAAGCAACAATTGGAAGCAAAACCATAGAATGGTTCATCTGTATCGATTGCGAAAGAGAAACGATTTAAAATAACCCTTTAAGACCGGAGGAATAAAATGTCTTTTGCAGATGCTGTTTTAGCTATGAAGCAGGGAAAAAGAGTGCGTATGCCGTGGTGGGGAGGATATTGGTACATCGCAAATGAAACGCTAAGGATACATTGCGCCGACGACAAAGACTTCAATGCGTTCAGCGAAGAAAATACAGAGCCTCTTTACACATTATCGTTTATGACAGCTAATTGCTGGGAAATAGTGCCAGATTAAAATAAAACTTTAATTTGCTGACATATGCCGGATGCCATAGGGCGGCGTAGTGGTGACTTTCGGTGGCTCGGTTCGACTCCGGGGCTGTCCGTGGTTTTAACTTATGTCAGTAAACCGAACCTTAAATAGGAGCTTATAATATGAAAGCAATTATAACATTTAACGCTAATCTTGAAATTGATATTGATGACAAATCGCGTGATGAAATAGTTTCAGAGGACGTGCAAATCGTACAGATGAAACATCTGCTAATGGAAGAATGCGGTTGTGAGCATGTTGAAATAAGCGAGTATCATATGGAACTTAAATAACCCATTAAATAAAGGTAGGCGGCGAAGCGAAATGAAAATAAGAGTATGGGCGCATACGGATGTAGTCGGGAGTATGACCGAAGATGTTATAGAAGTTGAAGACGGTTTAACGGAAGAACAAATTGACGAAGAGGCAAGAGATTATATTTTCAATTTTGTCGAATGGGGATGGGAAATAGAGCAAGATGATTAACAGAGACGATATTAAAACTATAACGGAGGGATTGTGAATGACATTCGCAGAAGCGTACCGTGAAATGCGGAACGGAAAGTGTATTGCCCACGAAGAATTTGACGGAGACTACTGGACATGGGAAAACAATACCGTGATGTTCAACAGCAATACTGGTCTTCGTTATCCTATCCAGGGTGCGCCTGATATTGGCCGTGTCTTTGATTGTATCGTAGAAGATAAATGGAACGTAGTTTATCCTGAATTCGAATAAGTCTGAGTAAAAGAGTAGAAGGAGATTAAGGTTATGACGATTAATGAACTGGTTGAGATCCTTGGACGTTTCGATGGAATGACTGAAGTGTGTGTAACTGTTGACCGGAAGCATAAGGGCATTAAAGGCATCAGCAATATTAAGAAGCTGACGAATGAAGACGGAGTTGTAACTGAAGAGAACCAGGTACAGATTAAGCTGAGGTAAGTATGAGACCAGTAGACTGTGATGCTGTCGTGAATCTTCTGCGTGATGCGGCTGGATGTAAAACCTGTAACAACTATAACAGAGTGAAGTGTAGATGCTGCGTGTGGGACGACGCAATTACTCTGGTCGACGAGTTCGGAGATAACCATCCTTTGGGCTTCGGACGCTGGAAGAAAGAACTTGGAGGAGCCAGTCCTGGTGGAACTCCTGCTTATGTCTGCGGTTCCTGTGGTGGATCAGAACATTTATATGGAGCAGAATATCCAAAGAAGAGGCTGATCTGTAAACAGTGCGGATCAATCAACGTGTATCCTTGGGAGAAAGTGGAGATAGAATAATGGTTGTATATTCAGTTACGCTGACGAGTCCCAGTGGAACCCGTGCCGCAGACAGCGACGGAAACTACGCTGAGACTTTGTACACCACGAGAGAGATGGCGCAGAAGAAAGCTGATATCTTAAACACATTAGGCGATTACAACCTTTGGCGCTGGGGCGTCGAGGAAAAGAATATCAGGGACTCCGTAGAATCGCTCTGGTTTTACGGAGAATATTATCCTTATTCAGGTAAACTGGAGATATATGAAGGCTGCGCGTACGAGAATATACCCGAGGTCAGAAGAGAGTATCCTGATATTGTGTACGGAGAATATGCTAAGAACCCGTCTTATATAGTATATGAGTTCGTTATGCCGTACGATGAGTCATTGAGAACTTGGGAAGATGTCGTAGCTTGTGTCCGCAGCAGATATGAGCTGATCACGAAAGAGTTTAAGCGTACGAAAGGCGAACTCGGAGAAGTGATCTATACTGAGAAGAAACGGAAGAAGAAAAAGAATGAGTAACTGGAGAGACAATCCGATTACCGAGAAGCAGGTTGAATATATAAGGCAGATGCAGCTGGACGCAGAGATGAATGGCGCGATACCTTTGCCTCCGTTCAGAGGAAGTACCAGAGGAGAAGCCAGTGATTACATCGACGCGAATAAAGGCAGGCAATACGAAGCCTTCGATTACTACGGCCATGGCGATAACTATGGAGACAGAGTATGAGTAACTATAAATATATATGGGACGAGCTGAAGGAAACAATCCATGAACTGCATGAAGCAAACACAGATAAACCTGATGTCGAGAACGTGACACGGTTTCTTGAGAACTTGATGAATGTCAAGGAGCAGAAAAATATCGATATCAGAGACTGCGCAGCTATGTGGTGCGATGATATCAGTTTCTGTGGAGAAGAGTGCGACTGGCTAGACTGCCCGAGGAACAGTAAGAACGTTCGAGACAAGACAGTACCGCACTCTTATATCGTTGGAACACCTGACGACTGTCCGAAGAAACTGGAAGGAGCAGTATCAGCTGTATGAACAAACAGAACAAACAGACTGAATACCATGTAGGAGCTTCTGATATCAGCGGACTTGTCTACATAGGCAGAGCGACAAAAGAAGACGGAGTTTACTGGTGGAAAGATAAATGCGAAGGAACCAGTGAAGCTATCAACGCCGTGATGGGCATATGCTGCACAAGATAAAACCCGGAGAGAACTCGACAGCTTATATGAATACAACTCGTGACGGCAGGTATCTGAGGCTGACACTGGAAGTAGCTGACAAGAAACCTGAGTGGCTGGAGGAGAAGGATGACCTGTAATCAAGACTGTGCGCACTGCTGTTACTCTCAGCTGATTAAACAGAGCGGATACTGTTCTAGTCCTGGACAGACCTGTAGTGGAAACTGTTCCAGCTGCCAGCACTATGTTGTACTGAGATGGAAATGGAGATGCGGAAGAGTATGACCGGACGAGAGTTTATTAAATGGATTCTGGATAACGAGGTAGAGGATTGCCCTATCGAGATTGTGTACAGAACTCCTGACGGAAAGTTCTTCCCTGAGACAGATAAATATTTCGTTCTCGATATCGATGAGAAGGGGAAGGATGAATTCGGCTGGAACTACAGGAGGGTACTGCTGTGACGTTCGTTAACTTTAATTTCAAAGGATACGTAGATCCGTGGCTTGTGAATGTCAGCCTGGTTACTGACATTATGTATGACAAAAGTAACAACAAAACGATTATCTACTTCCTGTCAGAACCGGGAAGACGGACTGTTGAAGGAAACGTAGTCGACCAGATTATAGAGAAGATGAAGAAGGCTGGAGTAAACGTAGTATGAAGTTTATAAGAATAGACCTGCAGAACGATCCAGATCCGTGGTATGTGAACATGGATAAGATAACAGATTTTTACTACAACAGCGGGACAAAGAAAACGTATGTGACTGTTGCAGGAGAGGAAAACGAGAGAGTATTCGATGGAAACATTACCACTCAGCTTCTGAATCCTTCACGTGTAACATTTTTATGGAGCTGAGAGAGCTGAGAGATTTGATATTTGACATAACGGCTGGCAGTAGGATATGATCTTACTGTCAGCTGTTCTTTTCGGAGGGTATAATGAGTATTGTAGATACAGAAAGTATTAAATAGATCGTACATGAAACTCTGAAAGAATCGCTGGCTATGTACCTTGAAAACTCAAAGCTTCCAGGTTTCCTCGGACAAGAGAAAGAAGAGGAAACCATGGGTGATTTCAGATCATTCGTAAACATAGGAACAAGAGAGAAGCCTGTAATGAAGAGGTTAGCCGCGAAGAGCCAGCAGGAACTGAACGACAGAATCGTAAAGGCTTACGTAGATTCAGGAAGAATATGGGAGTTTTTGGAGCTGAAATCGGACTCTGAGAATGAATCCAGGGAAACATTCGGACAGTATGTTGAACGCTGGATTTCGCTTTATAAAGTCAATAAAATACGTGGAAACACACTGAAGGATTATAAGACGATACTGACAGGATATCTTATACCAGAGTTCGGGAACAGAGAGTTCGCCTCTATAACGACAGATGATTTCCAGAAGTTCCTGAATAAGAACAAACATTTGTCGATGAAGTACCTGACAAATATAAAGATTCTGTTCGGGTCTATAGCTAAAGATGCTGTTGAGGACGGAGTTATTGATAAAGATCCTACTGCGAGCAGGAAACTGTTTATACCTTCGACGAGGAAGAAGGAACGTAAACCTTTAAAGAAGGAAGAGTATCTGGAAATTCTAGAAGAAGTTAAGAAGCTGAAAGGAAGATTGTATCTTCTGATTGTTCTGCTTATGTTGAGTGGGCTGAGAAGAGGAGAAGTTCTGGGGCTGAAGTGGGAAGACTTCTGCTGGGATGAAGGATATTTTGTAGTTCAAAGGAACGTAACCTTCTCGAAAGGAATATCTGAGGTAGGCGAGACTAAGACCGAGTCTGGAAAGAGGAAGGTTCCTATATTAAAAGAACTCAGAACTTTTCTTGAGCCTTACAAGAAAGAGTCTGGTTTTATTATCGAAGCTAAAGGAAGAGATCAGCAGCCTGTTTGTAAGTCAACCTTCGACAGAGACTGGTACCAGCTGAATAAACTGATTAACCTGCACGGAGCTACACCTCATATCTTCAGGCACACATTCTTGACGTTACTTGCTGCGTCTGGAGTAGACATTAAGACTCTGCAGACGATAGCAGGACACAGTAATGCTGAGGTGACAATGAGGGTGTACGTACATCCTGTTGACTCAAATATAGTAAAGGCAGGAGCGATGTTCAGTAAGTCAGTTTTCGATAATGTTGACTGGACTAAGTACGAAGAGATCGCGGAGAAGTCTGAGATCGAAGAAGAAGTAGATAACGTAAGTTAACGTGGTGTCAGTATACATAGGGTATACAGGATTCGAAATATTCATACCCGGAGTGTCATTGGTTCGAGTCCAATCGGAGCCATTCTAAGCGTTATCTCGATTCTTCACGAGTCGAGATATTTTTTTATCTGATGCATAATCCGATTTACGTCAGTCTTAACGTCAGCATAAAATACGACTTGGCTTATTCTACTAAGATAGTCAGCCTGTCTGAACTGTCAGATTCTACGTCAGCAATCAGAAGAAAATAAATTTTTATTCAGCCGTTATTCACATAAGGAAACCTGGAAGCAGAGTTTATTCTTAACTTTAGCTGTTGTGCAGCAACCGTTAACGTTAGGAATAAGCGCGTTATAAATTACCCCTGATGACCGAAAGTCGTCAGGGGATTATTCTTCTTACAGTCCAAATTTATTCACATCATCAAAAGAAATAAGTTTGTATTTCTTCGTAAGAACCTCGTTCTTACATACAGGGCACTGAGCTGCCCAATATCTCTGAAAGTGTGAAAACTTTCTTTTCCCTCGTTTCACTCTGAGATCCCAGATAAAGTTTGTACCGCACTGGGGACAATGAAACGTAACCACTCTGTAGAATCGTGGTTTACCGGGGCGTATATAATTCAATAAAATCGCCTGATCCTTTTCTTATAGATGTTTGTCCTTATAGTAATCACGCATTGACTTTACTGAAATCCTGATATCATGTTCAGGATCTGCATAGAATTTTGCTCTGGCTTCTGACCATGGAGATTCTGATTGGACACTGGCTGCGAGCCACGTAGTTCCTTTGTCTCCGTATTTCAGGATAACAGTGGATATAACAGCTCTGCCTTTAACCGGGATCTTGTCAGAATCTCCGATCATATCTGCAGCTCTAAGATTCGCTCTGTCTCTGTAGAACTCATGGAGTTCACGACAGAAAGGTCCGATCCTCCAGGCTTCAATAGCTTCGTGAAACAGCTTCTTCCTGAAGGTTGTGTAGTACCAAGCCTGAGAATAATAAACCTAGAGTTGGAGCTTCATAGGGGATATTGGCCCTGTAAGCTCAACGATGTATTTCGCGACATCGAATACTGTGACGGTATCACTATCGATACCGATTGATTTTTTTATTCGTTTTTCTTTCTGTACCATTTAGCCGTTAATCTCCTCAGCTTCTTCTTCGGGATCTTTAATACCGCTCTTAATCATATCGATGTTAAGGTTGTACCAGGCAGCTTTAATAGCGTCCAGAACTGTCTGGCTCTCAATATCAAATCCTTCAGCCGAAAGCCTGTCAAGTACAGCCTTCAGTTTCTCGTCTCCGTTATGTCTGCCGTATTCAGCTTCGACTGCGGCTACAAGTACTTTTACGGAGGATAGTAAATCATTCTTGTCAAGAAAGGGACGGATATACCGCTTCCAGACAAAAGCTAAACATAAACCAAAAGCGCTGATTAAAATACACACGATCAAAGTTCTGATTCCTGCATCCATTCGGGGATCACTCCTTATCTGTCTTATCCATTTTCTGTTTCTTCAAATTGTTCAGTGTGATAGTTCGAGTAACTGAAGTTCTGGTCATCAATAGAAGTTCGTATCTTTTGGACGTTCTCGACTCCTGCCTTCCCGTAGTAACAGCCTACAGCTATCCCGGCGAAGGTTGTGGTAGCCTGAACAATATTTACGATAGCGTCTGTCTGAAAAGAAGCGAGAGGAGCATACGTGATCAGAAGAAGAGAGAGAGTAATAATTGTGAACAGTGCAACTATGGAAACCCACGCGAATTGTTTCGAGGTTTCCATCTTCTTAGACTTTGCTGCCATCAGTTCGCCTCAACAGGAGCAGATTGAATCTTCGCTATAAAATCTTCCGGGATATGGTTGTGCATACCATTCTCAGTATAGATTTTGTACATCCGCTCCAGGCTGGTCAGTTCATTGTATGAGATCGCGTTACGTCGAACGCCGTAGTGCATGTATGCCCACGTTAACTTTTCGTTAATCAGGGAACATGTCTGACTGTCGAGGCTTTTAACCTGTGCCTTTATCTCATCGATACTGCCCATAATCTGGCGCATGTCTTCTTTCCGCTCTTCGTCTCTGCGCTCCTGTTCTTCTCTGATCTTCTTTATTTCTTCCATCACGTCAGCCGGGAACTTCTTGGCCTCTTCAATATCGAGATGGTGCTGGTGGATACGACGTCCAATAACTTTAATATTTTTCCAGAAAGCAACAATAAGACCTACTCCGGCTGCGACAGCTGCGAAAGCACCCCAGCCGGAAGATATAAAACTCATAAAATCAGACATAAAGACCACTCCAATTAAGTGGTACTTCTGGTTTATCCAGAAATACCTGCGTTTTTTAAGGCGTTTACCAGGGATCTGGCGGCCTCGATGTCTAACTCAATCCGTACTGTACTCGAGGAATTCGGCTGATTTTCTCCAGTAATTTCTGTAGATCCGGGAACTATCTGAGCTTCGACTATGAACTCAGATTTAATATAGCCGTTAATCGGCCTTCCTCTGTACGTTAATTCGACTTTAGACCAGGTATCGTTTACCTGTTCAGCCGAAACAATAGTGCCGACAGGGAGCTGGATAATCCTGTCGGAGTCCGTAGAAGGACGTTTACGAACGTTTACGCTCTTTCCGTCCTGAGAAATAATCTTAGCAGTATACATCGCATCGCCACCTGTCGTTATAGGAATTTCAATAGTTACTGTGTTCTCGTAGTTTACATCCTTCAGCTATCCCCAGTGTGTCCAGCTTGTAATCTTCGACTGGACGACACCTGTCTTAGAACCCTGGGCTTCGATAACTTTTCCTTCTCCAATATAGAGACCGATATGGTAATATCGTTTCTTAGGATCTGGGTCGTATTTAAAGACAGCTGTTCCGGGAAGTAGAGTCTTACCGTCAGTACGGTAACCATTCCGCTACTCACCCTTAGCTGAGAGAACGTTCTTAGACCAGATAGAGTTTGAGCCATGGTAGATTGTTTTACCGTGGCGTTTATAAGCCCAGACGAAGAGTCCGCTGCAGTCAGAGACTTTATGGCCGATCCACTTCTGTCCGTACTGAATAGACAGGTTGTAGTCAGAGTCTCCGCTATGTCTCTTAACCTAGTCGTCGTAGCTGGCACGTGTCCAGTTCTGTCCTGAGGTTCCGAGGATATAGCCGAACTCCTATTCGAGAGCCTCTTTAAAGTCGTTAATCAGATCAGTGTATAGGATCTTTCCCATATCGATCATCTCACTTCATCAGCGTTACGCTTACGTCACCTTCACCATCACTGCTGACCTCAAGATCAACGTCGCCCAGCCTGTCGCCAACTGCCTTCGCATCCGCGGCTGCTCCTTCGACCGACAGGTTCTTATCGATGACGACGGAAGATCCACCGCCACCACCCTCGATCTCAATCCAGTTGCCTTCGAAGTCCTTCTGCCAGATGGTTTCAAAACCCGGCAGGAAAGCAATTGATCCGGGAACAGCATTGATGCAGTCCTTGAGCGTGGTCAGGTCGCCCTCGGAACTGACCATCTATTCAACGTAATTGGAGTAGTACCCACCCCGTTTGAAAATAGCTTCGTCCACGCCAATCCCTCCTTTATTTCAATAACGTCAGATTCACTTCGCCCTCGCCATCACTGCTGATCTCAAGCTCGATGTTGTTCAGGCCATCCCCGGCGGCTTTCGCATCGGCGGCAGCTCCTTCAATCTCCAGGGTTTTGTCAACCACGACCGATGATCCACCACCACTGCCCCTGATATGGCTGAGCAGAAGATATTTATACAAATCCATAATCTTCACCTCAACGAGGAAGGCCCGAGGCTGTTACACCCCGGGCCTTCGTTTAACTTAAGTTCCTTCAAGCGCGGCAACTTTATCTTCCAGTGCCTTGATGCGGTATTCAAGTGCATCGTCTGCGGATTTATAGTTATAGACTTCCTTCACTACAGAATGACCGCTCTCTTTTTCGCTGACAGTTAGTTCGCCATTGCTACCGAAAGTGATAACAAAGGTTTTGGTCCTGGAACTATCCATAAACATGATCCAAGAAGGCATGTCTGCGTTAACATTGCCATCGCCGTCAACCCAGAGGTGATGTCCGGAATTAGCCGTTCCCTGATCCACGTACACGCAGGCCCGGGCTTCTTCCAGGGCCAAATCAGCCTGTGCTTTCGCTTCGGCCACAGAACCCTCGGTGTCCTCATCGCCCTCAAGTACGGCAAGGCGATTCTCAATGGAAGTCAGGTCGGCTCCACCGCCCGCACCCGCTACGGCAGTATTAACATATTCCTCGGTGGCAAGCTTCTTGGTATTGTTCGCATAGACATCGCCTGCGGCTGTAGTAGTGCCATTCCATTTGACCGCGAAAGCGTTGGAGCGGGCGTCGTCTTTTGTACCATTACCAATTACGAAGGCAACGTCGCCATCATCAGACTTGTTATACTTACCCTGGGCATGCATAGCAAAACCGTTTGCAATGGTACCATAGCCCTCTGCATGGGAACTGTTGCCACTTGCCAGCGTACTGCCACCTTCAGCGTGAGAAGCATACTCGGTTGCACGAGACCCGCCACCTTCAGCATGGGAACTGTTTCCGGTCGCCTGTGTAGCAGTACCTTCAGCATGTGCACCAGAACCGCTTGCCTGAGTACCCTGACCTTCTGCATGTGTCTGGCCACCAGACGCGGTCGTGCCACCGCCCTCCTGAACACTGCCATCCCATTTGACAAGGAAAGCATTGGAACGTGCGCTGTCACCCGTACCGTTACCAATGACAAAGGCAACTTCACCGCCGTTGTTAGATTCATATGTCCATTTGCTAAAGGTAAACGTAGCATCAGAATTAGCTGTCTTACAGGTATAACCATTTCCGTTATACGTTACTTTATCACCAACTACATAGGATTTACTAGCCACCCAGTCGGGATATACGGTATCGTCAAGTTTGTTATACTTGCCTTGGGCGTGCATGGCATTACCATTAGCAATTGTGGTTTGCCCTTCAGCGTGCGAATACCGTCCACTTGACTTAGAATTTCCACCTTCTGCATGGGAATAAGATCCACTGGAGATCACACTCAGGCCCTCTGCGTGTGAATAATCGCCACTAGCGGTAGACGATTGTCCTTCAGCATGTGACGACTCTCCGCTTGCTGTCGTCTTATAACCTTCTGCATGAGAGTCGTTACCGCTTGCAGTTGTTCTGCGACCCTCTGCGTGGGAATAATTACCACTAGCAGTAGTGTAATTACCCTCGGCATGTGTATCATCCCCGCTAGCAGTTGTGTTATCACCTTCGGCATGAGAAGCTTTGCCACTTGCAGTCGTACCATTACCTTCAGCATGAGAGTATTCTTTAGTTGCCTTAGTACTGCCACCTTCGGCATGAGAATCCGTACCACTTGCAGTAGTATAACCACCCTCGGCATGAGAATACTGGCCGCTTGCAGTAGTGTTAGTACCCTCTTGGACACTACCATCTCCCTAAATAACAAACGCGTTGGAGCGATTATTATCTCGGCTACCATTACCAATTACAAAAACTGTTTCTTTCCCAACTGTGATATACTCCCAGTTAGAGCTATTCCATGTGCTATCAGAATTAGCGGTTTTGCATTTATATGTACACCCATTGTAAACAACTCTATCTCCGGTCGAATAGCTTTTTCCAGATGTCCAGTTGGGATCGACCTTGTTGAATTTGCCAGAAACATGCATCTCTGGAATGTTTGCAATGGTACCATAACCTTCTGCATGAGAGTTTTTTCCACTTGCGATTGTTTCCTCGCCTTCGGCATGAGACCGATTACCGCTTGCAGTTACCCAGTAACCAAGCGCAGTACTATTTGTACCAATAGTACTGCTTGGATTTCGTCCCATACTCAGCGTAGTATTCAGTACCGTATCGGTCTTCAGTGCATAATCATCGCTACCGCCGCCACCCGCACCCGCAATGGCCTCGGTTACGTATGCTTCGGTTGCTACCTTGTTACCCGTGTTGGTGTCGAAGTTGTAGTTGGTGTACAGATCGCCCGCAATCTTCTGCGTGCCGTCCCAGTTAACGGTCAGGGCATTGGAACGAGTGGCGCTACTTGTACTATTACCAATTACAAAGGCAATTTCCCCGCCATTCCTAGGTCCCTATGTCCACTTGCTACCATCGAACGTGGCATCAGAGTTAGCCTTCTTACAGGTATAACCAAAGCCATTATATGTTACCTTATCGCCAACTGCATATGACTTACTAGCTACCCAGTCGGGATATGTAGCATCATCAGGCTTATTGAACATACCCTGGGCATGCATAAAAGCACCGTTTGCGATGGTACTGTAACCTTCTGCATGTGAATAACCACCAGTCGCCTGAGACCCGGAACCCTCGGCATGAGCGTTAACGCCGCTTGCAGTTGTAACGCTACCTTCAGCGTGAGAATTATCGCCACTTGCAGTCGTACGAGCACCTTCTGCATGCGACCTGTCTCCGCTTGCAGTTGCACTACCCTCCTGCACAGCACCATTCCATTTGACAACGAAAGCGTTGGAACGAGAGGTGTCGCTAGTACCATTGCCAATTACGAAGGCGATATCACCGTTGTAAAGCTCACTTGTCCAATTGCTATCATTGAACGTGGCATCGGAGTTGGCTGTCTTACAGGTATAGCCAACACCACGATGTGTTACCTTATCGCCAACTGCATATGACTTACCAGAAACCCAATCCAGCCATACTGCATCGTCAGGCTTGTTGAACTTACCCTGGGCGTGCATAATGTTACCGTTTGCGATGGTGCCGTTACCTTCGGCATGAGAGGACAATCCACTTGCCTGAGTTCCGCCACCTTCTGCGTGGGACTGGAAACCACTAGCCTGTGTATTAGCACCTTCTGCATGAGAGGAGCTTCCAGTCGCCTGAGATCCACTGCCTTCAGCATGGGAGAAATCACCAATAGCCTGTGACCCCGCACCTTCGGCATGGGAAGTGCCACCAGTCGCCCGAGATCCACCACCCTCGGCATGTGACTGCGCACCAGTAGCCTGAGTCCCACCACCTTCGGCATGAGACTGATCACCAGTTGCCTGAGATCCACTACCTTCGGCGTGTGACTGGTAACCAGAAGCGATCGTACCTTGACCTTCAGCATGTGAACCAGTTCCAATTGCACGCGCTCCACCGTTTCCTTCAGCATGAGAACCAGAACCGCTTGCCTGAGTTCCAGCACCTTCTGCATGAGACTGAGGGCCACTAGCAGTTGTACCACCACCCTCGGCATGGGAAGCTTGACCGCTTGCAGTCGCACCACCGCCTTCAGCATGAGACTGAGCACCACTTGCGGTCGTGCCATAACCTTCCTGCACAGCACCATCCCACTTAACGAGGAAAGCATTGCTACGGGCGTCATCAGCAGTACCGTTACCGATAACAAAGGCAACGTCGCTATTGTATGGTATTGCCTACCACTTCGAAGTGGTAAAAGTTGTATCAGTATTGGCGGTGCGACAGTTGTAAGCAGAACCATTATATATTACTTTATCACCAACAGCATACTGAGTTCCAGAAACCCAGTCAGGGAATAATGACGCGCTCTTATTATACACACCCTGTGCATGCATGGAATTACCGTTTGCAATAGTGTTGTAACCCTCAGCATGAGCCTGTGTGCCACTTGCAGTTGTCCCTCCACCTTCGGCATGTGACTATGGGCCACTGGCTGTGGTACCACCGCCCTCGGCATGAGCAGACGTATTAATTGCCTGAGAGGCACCACCTTCAGCGTGAGAGAAGTCACCTGAGGCAAGTGTACCGCTACCCTCGGCATGTGCGATAATGCCTGTCGCCCGAGACCCAGCACCTTCCGCGTGGGACTGTTTACCGCTTGCAGTCGAACCGCTACCTTCTGCATGAGAGGACTCACCAGTCGCCTGAGATCCCCAACCTTCTGCATGAGAGGCATCACCAATAGCTCGAGACCCACTGCCTTCAGCATGGGAACTCACACCGCTTGCAGTTGTCTCGCCGCCTTCGGCGTGTGACTGGCCACCAGTCGCATTAGTACTGCTACCTTCTGCATGAGAACTTTGGCCAGATGCAGTCACATTATCACCGAGCGCAGTACTCTTCCGTCCGACAGTCGTACTAGCTTTACGCCCCATGCTCAGCGTAGTATTCAACACCGTATCGGTCTTCAGCGCATAGTCGCTCAGATCAACCTTCGTATTGCCGATCTTCTCGAAGGACTCAGTGGCGGGAACCCAGATGTATTCGTCGTGCGTATCAGTTCCGCTGGTCTCGCCGTTAGGGATCAGGTAAATCGTCCCGACCTCACCCGTGGCGGGCAGCTCTTCCGCTACCGCATACTCCATGGAAACCACATCACCGATCAGGTCGCCGACATAATCCTCGGTGGCCACCTTCTTGCCCGTGCCAGTGGCCGGATCATAATTGGTGTACAGGTCGCCCCCGGCCTTCACGTCGCCGTCGCGCTCCACCGCAAACGCATCGCCCCGGCTGTTCTCGCTCGTGCCGTTGCCGATGACAAACACGGGTGCTTCGGGCATCTCGATCTCTGTCCAGTTGGCCGGGTCAAACTCTGCGTCGCTGTTCGCCGTATCGCAGACGTAAGCCTTGCCGTCATAAATTACCTTGTCGCCCGCCGCATACTCGGTCTCGGCCACCCACTCGGGCAGGATTTCGGCGGGGGTGTTGTACTCGCCAAATGCGTACATATAGGG
>OCVV012868095.1_pt1 | contig 23384 bp, 19 predicted proteins | sample 1539721 | NCBI WGS metagenome assembly OCVV01 (sample SAMN02144230, study PRJEB22623) | gut metagenome | biome: sheep rumen | host: Ovis aries | place: New Zealand
GAAGCGGCAGCATGACCGCCGCAAAAGGCGTGGCCTACCTGTTCGAGAACAAGTCGCACAGCGGCGCCTACGGCTCCTTCGCCACCACCATAGACGAGGTGGAAGCCGAGTCCGGCTTCGACTTCTTCGCCAATGTTCCCCAGAGCCTGCAGGATGCGGCGGAGAAGCAGTCGGCCGCTATCTGGTAAGCATTAATACGTTACGCGATTCAGAAACAGGGCGTGTCCGGGAACGGACTCGCCCGCATCGCTTCTGGTGCCGCCCTCCAGCAGTTCAGCAATCCACTCCGGGGACTGTTTCCCCCTCCCCACTTCGATCAGGGAGCCCACCGTAGCCCGGACCATGTTCCTCAGGAACCGGTCGGCTGAAATCCGGAAATACCAGTAGTCCGGCCCGGAAGGCTCTGCCTCACAAATCTGTGGCCACCCTCGGCCACATAAGAGGGAGGGGCCCGCAGACGGACATGACGGACTGGGAACTTGTTCGCTGGCCGGCATGGCTGGCTGTGGGAGGGGCCGGAGCGAAGCGGAGGCGATTTGTGAGGCAGAGCCTTCCGGGCCGAAAATGGTCAGATAGGAAGGCGTATATGGCTTCCAAAAAGCCTCCGTGACCGTGCAGACGGAGGTTTTGTTGTCGCCGCCGGTCTTTTCGAAACAGGAGAAATCGTGGGTCCCCAGCAGGTATCCGCAGGCGCGGTTCATGGCGTCGAAATCCAGCACGGGATAACCGCACTGCCAGGAATAAGCCCGCACGAAAGGATCTTTGTGCCGATGGATGAAGTAGGTGTATTCCCGCTGCCGGGCGCTGAAACGGGCATGGAAATCCGGGGCGGTTTCCTGCACCTGAAAAACGGCCACTCCGCGGGGCAAAATGGCATTTAATTTGTAGGTAAAATCGGATGCCTCGAAGGGAAGGATTCCGTCCAGGTCGAAATGGGCGACATAGCCCGATGCATGGACGCCGGTATCCGTCCGGCCGCAACCGGTAACCGCAACGGGCCGGTTCAGCAGCCGGGACAGCGCTCCTTCCAGGCAGGCCTGGACAGAAGGTGCATTGGGCTGGATCTGCCACCCGGAGAAAGCGGCGCCGTCATAAGAAAGGCACAAAGAATAACGCATATGCAAAATTAGTAAAATATATGGAATCTGTTAACATCCGTCAGCTGAACGAAAGAATCCAGCAGGAGAGTTCCTTCGTAGACCTCCTCACCCTGGAAATGGGAAAAGTGATCGTAGGGCAGAAGCACCTGGTGGACAACCTCCTGATCGGCCTTCTCAGCGGAGGCCACATCCTGCTGGAAGGCGTCCCCGGCCTTGCGAAGACCCTGGCCATCAACACCCTCTCACAGGCGGTTGATGCGCAGTTCAGCCGCATCCAGTTCACCCCGGACCTCCTCCCTGCCGACGTGGTGGGCACCCTCATCTACTCCCAGAAAAAAGAATCCTTCGAAGTACACAAAGGCCCCATCTTCGCCAACTTCGTCCTGGCCGATGAAATCAACCGTTCTCCCGCAAAAGTCCAGAGCGCCCTTCTGGAAGCCATGCAGGAGCACCAGGTCACCATCGGCGAAAATACGTACAAACTTCCGGAACCGTTCCTGGTGATGGCCACCCAGAACCCCATCGAGCAGGAAGGCACCTATCCCCTGCCGGAAGCCCAGGTAGACCGTTTCATGCTCAAAGTCGTCGTCTCCTACCCCAAGAAAGAGGAAGAACGGGAGATCATCCGCATGAACGGAGCCGGCACTTTCCCCAAGGCCCAGCCTGTGGTGAAGCCCGAGGACATTGTCCGCGCCCGCGAAGTGGTCCGCGACGTGTACATGGATGAAAAGATCGAGCGTTATATCGTGGACATTGTCTACGCCACCCGTACCCCCGCCGACTACGGCCTCAAGGACCTGGAGCACTTCATTTCCTACGGTGCGTCGCCCCGTGCCAGCATTTCCCTGGCCATGGCCGCCAAGGCCTACGCCTTCATCAAGCGCCGCGGCTACGTGATCCCCGAGGATGTACGCGCCGTCTGCAACGAGGTGCTGCGCCACCGTATCGGCCTCACCTATGAGGCGGAGGCGGAGAATGTGACGCCGGAGCAGATCATCGAAAAGATCCTTAATGCGGTGATCGTCCCGTAATGACACCCGAAGAACTCATAAAGAAAGTCCGCAAAATCGAGATCCGGACCAAGGCGCTGAGCCACCAGATCTTCGCGGGAGAGTACCATTCGGCCTTCAAGGGGCGCGGTATGGCCTTCAGCGAAGTGCGGGAGTATCAGTACGGGGACGACGTCCGCAACATGGACTGGAACGTCACCGCCCGCATGAGCGCCCCGTACGTGAAAGTTTTTGAAGAAGAGCGCGAACTCACCGTGGTGCTGCTGGTGGACATTTCCCGGAGCGGCCTGTTCGGCACATCCGTGAAGACCAAGCGCGAACAGCTGGCCGAGATTGCCGCCACCCTGTCTTTCAGTGCCATCCTGAACAACGACAAGGTCGGATGCATCCTGTTCAGCGACACGGTGGAGAAATTCATCCCGCCGGCAAAAGGCCGCACGCACTTCCTCCGGATCGTCCGGGAAATCCTGGAATACGAGCCTCAGCACGACGGAACCGACATCGGCGAAGCCCTCCGCTTCCTCACGGGCGCCATCAAGAAAAAATGCACCGCCTTCGTCCTGAGCGACATGCTGGACGTCAAGGCCGACGGCACCCCCCGCTACGAGGAAGCGCTGAAAGTGGCCGTCGGCAGGCACAACCTGTCGGTAATCCGCGTCAGCGACCCGCGGGAAAAAACCCTTCCCAATGTGGGTCTCGTGCATGCGAAAGACGCGGAAAACGGCAGCTCGCGCTGGATCAACACCGGCTCCCGGAGCGTCCGCGACGCCTATGCCCAGTGGTTCCGCAGCGCCACCTCCAGCGCCGACCGCCTGTTCCTGCAGTACCAGGTAGACCATATAGACCTGTCCACCGACCAGGACTACGTCCGCGGCCTGATGGATCTGTTTCACAGAAGATGAAAGGAAAATTGCTAATACCGGTGCTCCTTGCCGCCGCCGCGCTTTCCGCCTGGGCCGAAGGGCTCCGAAAAGACGGCGGGGAGGCCTTTCTGGAGCCCGTCCAGAAGCGGGATTCCATCCTCATCGCAGACCAGCTGCGATACGGCGTCATGCTCAAGGACGTCCAGGAAGGGACACCGCTCCAACTGCCGGAATTCAAGCTGGACGAAAACAGCCCCATCGTCATCCTGGGCAACTGGCAGCTTGACTCTACCCGCGTTTCCAAGCGGAAGGAAAAGCCCGCCCGGTACGACATCAAGGCTTCGCTTCCCATGACGGTTTTTCTGGGCGGCACCTATGAGCTTCCGCCCATTCCCATACTCCTGAACGCCGACACCCTCGTTTTCCATGCCGCCGAACCCCTCGTCGTGACGGAACTCCCCGTGGACATGGAAACCTTCCAGCCCCATGACATCAAGCCGCAGGTCAAGTTCCCCTACACCTTGAAGGAACTGTTTCCGTGGATTTACGGCATCGGCATGGGCCTGATGGTGATCGCCGCCCTGATCCTGTGGCTGGTGACCCGGCGGAAACAGGCCCAGGATGCCATCCTGAAGGAACCGGCCCACATCCGCGCCCTCCGGAAACTGGACAAGCTCCGCGGTGACAGATACTGGAAGCCCGACCAACAGAAATTCTTCTACTCAGGCGTCACGGATGCCCTCCGGGAGTACATCGTTTCCCGCTACGGCGTGGGCGCCATGGAAATGACCACCGCCGAGATTTTCGACGGGCTCAAGGGCACCGACATTCCGGCGGAGCTGTACGACGAAATGAAAGCCCTCTTTGAACGGGCCGATTTCGTGAAATTCGCGAAATACACCGCTACGGACGAGGAAAACGCCCAGGTGCTTCCCGGCGCCGTGCGTTTTGTGACGGCGACCTATGAGCAGGAGATTGCCAGCCAGACGGCCGGCGACGAAGGTAAAAAGGAGGAGTAGCCATGTTCTTTGAGTATCCCTATCTGCTGTGGCTGCTGGCCGTTCCGGTGCTCCTCGTGCTCCGCTACCTGTGGATTGAGCTGAAGGACCGCCGGCCGCACCTCAGGGTGTCCAAACTGGACGCCTGGACCGCCGGAGGCCGCTCCGTGCTGGAGTGGGTCCGCCATATCCCCTTCCTCCTCAGAACCGCCGCCCTGGCACTCCTTGTCATCGCCATCGCACGGCCCCGGTCGTCGTCCCAGGTGGAGAAAGTGGACACGGAAGGCATCGACATTGTCTTTGCGATGGACGTGAGTACCTCCATGCTGGCCCGGGACTTCACCCCGGACCGCCTGAGCGCAGCCAAGGACATCGCCATCGAATTCATCGCCTCCCGGCCTTCAGACCGGATGGGCATCGTGGTCTTCGCCGGTGAAAGCTACACCCAGTGTCCCCTCACCACTGACCGGGCCACCCTCATCAACCTCATGAAAGACGTGCAGACCGACCTCATCGAGGACGGCACCGCCATCGGCAACGGTCTGGCGACAGCCGTGGCGCGGATGAAAGACTCCGACGCCAAGAGCCGGGTCGTGATCCTGCTGACGGACGGCGTGAACAACATGGGTGAGATTGACCCTTCCATGGCGACGGAAATCGCAAAGACCTACGGAATCAGGGTCTACACCATCGGCGTCGGGGCCAACGGAACCGCGCCCTACCCCGTGCAGACCCCTTGGGGCATCGAACTCCAGAACATTCCCGTGGAGATTGACGAGCCCCTGCTGAAAAGCATCTCGGAGGGCACCGGCGGCCGATATTTCCGCGCCACCGACAACACCAAACTGGCCGAAATCTATGCCGAAATTGGCCGCATGGAGAAGACCCGCACCACGGTGGATTCGTTCCCCGTTTACAAGGATTTGTTTAAGAACTACGCACTGGCGGCCCTGATCTGCCTCCTTCTGGAGATCCTGCTCCGTGCACTGATGAGGAGGATGCCGTAATGTTACTGTTTGCCGACTACAGATATCTGTACCTGCTTCTGCTGTGCCCGGTGTTCCTTCTGGGATACGGCCTGCTGAGGCACCTGCGCTCCCGCAGGGTGAAAGCCTTCGGCGATGAACAGCTGGTGAAAGCCCTGATGCCTTCCTGGTCCCGCTCCAAGGGCTGGGTCCGGATGGTTCTGTTCACCCTGGCCTTCGCGCTGTTCGCCATCGGCCTGGCCAGGCCGCGGACCGGGGCCAAACTGGCCGAAAGGACCACCCGGGGGGCGGAAATCATCGTCGCCCTGGACGTTTCCAACTCCATGCTCGCGGAGGATTACTCCCCCAACCGGCTGGAGCGCGCCAAGCTGTCCATCTCCCGTCTGACGGACAGGCTGCAGGACGACCGGATCGGCCTGGTGATCTTTGCCGGAACCTCTTTCGTGCAGCTGCCCGTCACCACGGACTATGTGAGCGCCAAGATGTTCCTCGGCAGCATCGACACCGGGTCCATCCCTGTACAGGGAACCGCCATAGGAGACGCTATCCGCCTGAGCATCAAGAGTTTCAGCGCACAGAGCGAAAAGAGCCGCGTGATCGTGGTCATCTCGGACGGCGAGAACCATGAAGACGATGCCGTCGCCGCCGCCCGCCAGGCTGCGGAACTGGGCATCAAGGTCTACACCATCGGCGTCGGGTCGGCCGAAGGGCAGCCCATTCCCATGGACGGCGGGCTCCTGAAAGACAAAGACGGCAACATCGTCGTGACCCGCCTGGACGAAGAGACCCTCCGCCAGGTGGCCAAGGCCGGCGGCGGAGCCTATATCCATGCCGGCGGCGAGGAGTTCGGCCTCAACCCCATCATCCAGGACATCCGGCGGATGGAGGACGAGGAATTCGGCAGCGTCGTGTTCGAGGAATACGACGAGCAGTACATGTACTTCCTGGGCGCCGCCCTCCTGCTGCTGGTGATTGAAATGCTGATCGGCGAGCGCAAACCCCGCCGCAAACTGTTCGACGTATGAGAAAGTTACTGACAGTGCTGCTGCTCGCACTCGTGAGCTTGAGCGCCTGGGGCCAGAAAGCCGACCTCAGAAGAGGCAACCGCGCGTTCCGCAAAGGCCAGTACGACCAGGCCGATATCCACTACCGCAAAGGCCTGATGAAGGACACCACCTCCGTGGCGGCCCACTACAACCTGGCCAACAACCTGTACCGCCAGGAGCAGTACGACCAGGCCGCCCAGCAGCTGGACGCCGTCAAAGAGACCGCCCCCGCCGCCGCATTTTCGGCCGACTATTACTTCAACCGGGGCGATGTAGCCATCGCGTCCGAAGACTGGCAGACGGCCGTGGACGCTTTCATGCAATGCCTCCTGCGCACCCCGGACGACCTCCAGGCCAAGGAAAATTTCATTTACGCCCGGAACAAACTGATCCAGCAGCAGCAACAACAGCAGCAAGGCGGTCAGGACCAGCAGAATCAAGACCAGAACCAGGATCAGGATCAGGATCAAAACAAGGATCAGGACCAACAGAACCAGGATCAGAACAAAGACCAGAATCAGAACAAAGACCAGGATCAGAACAAAGACCAGAATCAAGACCAGCAGAATCAGGACCAGCAGGACCAGAATCAGAATCAGGACCAACAGCAACAGCAACAGCAGCAGCCGGTGGAACTGAATCCCCAGCAGGCCCAGCAGCTGCTCCAGGCCATTCAGGAAAAAGAAAAGCAGACTCAGGAGAAGGTGGACGAGAAGAAAGCCGCTGCCCTGCGTTCTCGCCAGAAGGAAAAGAATTGGTAGTGTATGAAAAGATTAGTTTCCAGCCTCATGCTCTCCTTGGCGGCACTGTCCGTATGGGCACAGAACGCCATCCGTGTCGAGGTGCACAACATAGTGGAAGTGGGCGAACGCTTCAATCTGGCGTTCGTCGTGGAAGGGGAACATGCCCCGTCGGATTTCAGCTGGGAAGCCGGTGACGATTTCACCGTCGTCTGGGGCCCTCAGAAAGGCACCTCCAGCAGCATCCAGATCATCAACGGCAAAACCACCCGTTCCTCCCAGACTTCCTTTACCTATATCCTGCAGGCTTCCAAGGCCGGCACGTTCACCATTCCTTCGGCATCGGCCAAAGTAAAAGGGGCCGAAATCCATTCCCGCCCCGTCCAGATCCAGGTCGTGAGCGGCGGGAACGCCTCCGCCGGCGGCCAGTCGCAGCAGGGCCAGGGCGGCAGTACGCCTTCCGGAGAAAGCGCATCGGCCCGGACGGCGGACGGGACTTCGGACATCTTCATGCGGCTGAGCCTGAGCCGCGGTTCCGTGGTGGTGGGAGAGCCCGTCACGGCCACCCTCAAGATTTACCACAGGGCCAACCTGGTCGGGTTTGAGAATGCCCGGTTCCCTTCGTTCAAAGGCTTCTGGAGCCAGGAGACGGAGGCACCTTCCAACATCGAATTCCAGCGCGAGCAGGTGGACGGCACCATGTACAACAGCGCGGTGCTGCGCCGCTGGGTCCTGATTCCCCAGAAGAGCGGCGACCAGGCCATCGAACCGGCCGAGGTCGTTTGCCTGGTGAACGTCCAGCGCCGCCGCAGCAGCAGCGGATCCATCTTTGACGACTTCTTCGGCAACGACTACGCCACCGTCCGGCAGCGCGTGTCCACGAAAGGCGCCACGCTGCATGTGTCGGCCCTGCCCGGCGGAGCGCCGGAGAGTTTCGGGGGCGGCGTGGGCGAATTCAAAGTCTCCGCACGCCTGAGCAAGGATTCCCTGAAGACGCATGACGCGGCGTCGCTCCTGGTGACCGTTTCCGGAAAGGGCAACATCGCTCTGGCGGAGGCGCCCAAAGTGAGTTTCCCGCCGGACTTCGAGGTCTACGACGTCAAGACCACCGTCAATACCGACAAGAGCGGCACCTCGGGGTCCAAAACCTTTGAATATCCCTTCATTCCGCGCAGTCCCGGCGAGTTTTCCATCGGCCCGGTACGCTACGGTTACTACGACGTGAAGGCCCGGAAATACGAGGTGGCCGCATCCGGCGTGCTGGCGCTGAAAGTGGCCCGGTCGGCCGCATCCACCGCCGCGGCACCCGAAAGCGGCTCCACGCTCACCGTCGACCGCAAGGGCGTCAAGAACCTGGGCGAGGACATCCGCTTCATCCGCACCAAGACCAGCCTCGTGGCCGACAAAGGCTTTCTGGTGTACTCCAAACTCTGGTGGGGCGCCCTCCTTGTCCTCCTCCTCGGAGGGACGGGCTTCTGGCTGGGCATGCGCAAAGCCGCCCGGCTGAGGGCCGACGTCGCCGGCACCCGGAACCGCAAGGCCACCCGCCAGGCGCTGAAACGGCTCTCGCAGGCCCGCGAATTCCTGCAGAAGAACCTGTACACCGCTTTCTACGAGGAGCTGCACCGCTCCCTGCTGGGCTTCATCGGCGACAAACTGGGTCTGGACATGGCCGAACAGAGCAAAGAGAACATTGCCGATGCGCTCGTCTCCCGCGGCACCTCCCAGGCCGTTGCCGACGATTTCGTCGGGCTCCTGGCCGCCTGTGAAGAGGCGCGCTACTCCCCCGACGCCGGCCACCAGGCCATGAACACCCATTACGAGAAAGCCATCGCGCTGATCACCGCCATCGATTCAAGCATGAAAAAGACGCCCGTTTCCAAGGCCGCCCTGGCCCTGACCCTGCTCCTGATGCTGCCCTTCTCCCTCCAGGCAGCCCCTTCCTACCCGGATTCCCTCTGGCTTTCCGGCGTCCAGGCCTACACCGAAGGAGACTACGCCAAAGCCCTGAAGGATTGGGAGGACGTCCGCGCCACCGGCCTCATGTCCAAGGAGTTATACTACAACCTGGGCAACGCCTATTTCAAGAGCGGAGAAATCGCGCCCGCCATCCTCTGGTATGAAAGGGCCCTCCGGCTGGACCCCTCCGACGCCGACATCCGCTACAACCTCGAATATGCCCGTGCCCTCACCCAGGACCGGATTGACGAAGTGCCGGAAATCTTCTTCGAGCAGTGGGGCCATGCCCTTTGCTACCTGCTGCCCTCCAATACCTGGGCTGTGATTTCCATCCTGTTTTTCGCCCTCACCGTCGCCCTGGTGCTGCTGTTCCTTCTCGGCAGTTCCTCCGCGCTGCGCAGATGGGGCTTCTTCGGCGCCATCGCCGCCTTCCTCATCGCCTTCCTGGGCTGGGACTTCGCCCGGTGGCAGCGTTCCGAGGCCCTCCGGCAGGACCAGGCCATCGTGATGCGACCCGTCTCTTCGGTGAAGAGTTCCCCGTCGGAAGGCAGCGCCAAAGACCTTTTCATCCTGCACGAAGGCACCCGCGTCAAGGTCCTTGACAACGTATCCGGCTTCTCGCAGATCGAGATTGCCGACGGCCGCCAGGGATGGATACCGGGGAAGGATCTTGAAATTATTTAAATCTATGATTTAGAGCCGTGAAATTCACGGCTTTTTTTGTATCTTTGCAGTTTGAAGCGAAAAATATAAAAACGACGATATATGTTATTCCCTCTACTTCAGACAGACACGGCGGCTGCCGTCCTTGACAGCCTCACCCAGCCCGCAGAAACGGTGGCTCCCGTGCAGCCCACCCAGATGTCCGAGAGCCTCTGGTCCATGTTCAACATGGGCGGTCCCCTGATGTGGGTCCTGCTGGCCCTCAGCATCCTCGCGATTTACCTGATCGGCCGCAAATGGTGGATGATCAAAAACGCCTCCAAGATCGACCCTCACTTCATGCAGGACATCCGCGACTACATGAATGACGGCAAGGTCAAGAGCGCCGTCACCCTCTGCCGCAAATACGACAACCCCGTCGCCCGCATGATCGAGACCGGCATCCACCGCATGGGCCGCCCCATGGCCGACATCCAGAGCGCCATCGAGAACATCGGCAACGTGGAAGTCGCCCGCCTGGAGAAAGGGCTTCCGCTGCTGGCCACCATCGCCGGCGGTGCGCCCATGATCGGTTTCCTGGGTACGGTGATGGGTATGGTGCAGGCTTTCTTCAACATGTCCAAAGCCGGCAACAACATTGACATCACCCTCCTCAGCGACGGTATCTACACCGCCATGCTCACCACCGTGGGCGGCCTCATCGTAGGTATCATCGCCTACTTCGGCTACAACTGGCTCACCTCCAAAGTGAGCGACCTGGTGTACAAGATGGAAAGCTCCACCTTGGAATTCATCGACATCGTCCTCCACGAACCCGGCGAAGAATAGCATTATGGCACTGAAGAGAAACACCAAGGTGGACGCGCAGTTCTCGGTATCCTCGATGACGGATATCGTGTTCCTCCTGCTGATCTTCTTCCTGGTGACCTCCACGCTCATCAACCCCAACGCCCTGAAGCTCCTCCTCCCCAAATCCACGGGGCAGGTAAACGCCAAGGCCACGGTGAGCGTGAGCATCAAAGACTGGGGCGACGAGACCTACACCTACCACATCAACGGAGACCAGGACCCGCTCCCCTACGACGAGGTGGAAGCCCAGCTCATCGGCCTCCTTTCGCAGGAAGAAGACCCCACTTTCTCCATTTTCTCCGACCAGAGCGTCCCGGTGGGAGAAGTGGTACAGATTATGAATATCGCCAAGCGGAATCACTACAAAGTCATTCTGGCCACCCAGCCCGAGTAAAGCATGCAACCCTACCAGCGAACCAGAGAGCAACGAGAGAAAAACGCCAACGTGACCGGCATCGTGGTCACGCTGGTTTTCCATGCCCTGGCCCTGGTGCTGCTCCTTACCTCCGGGCTCAAATACCTGGACCCGCCGCCCCCGGAGCGCACCTCCCTTCTGATAGAATTTGAAGAAGAGACGGAACTTCAAAGACCCGTCATCACCCGTGTGGGCCGCCAGCCCCAGGCAGAGGAAGTGGACCTTACAAAGCCCGTGGAACTGGTCCAGAAGGCCGAATCGCCCCATGTGAACGACCGGCCCAACACCACGCCCGCCACCCGGCCGGACAGTCACGGCGACGTGGAAGTCCCCACCCCGAAGGTGGAAGAGCCCAAGCTGGACCCCCGCGCCTCTTTCCCCGGCATGTCCCCGAAAGACAATGCCGCCACGGCGCCCCACAGCGCCTCCGAGGCGTCTGAAGGCTTCAAGGCCGGACAGCCGGACGGCAACACCCGGGAAGGCAAGGCGGAAGGCAGCGCCAACGCCCACGTGAAAGGCCGCAATGTCGTGGGGTCGCTGCCCAAGCCCAGCTATGGGACCCAGGAACAAGGCACCGTCGTCGTGCAGGTGAAAGTGGACCAGTACGGCAATGTCACCGAAGCCATCGCCGGCGCGGAAGGCACCACCGTCACCGACAAAACCCTCTGGAACGCAGCCCGTTCTGCTGCCCTGAAAGCCCATTTCAACATGGACGCCAGCGCACCCGCCGTCCAGACCGGAACCATAACGTATATCTTCAAACTCAAATAACGACGTGAGTCGCATCATTAATTTTTAACAGCCCGTGAGGGTCATCATTTATGGAAGAAAACAAAAAAGGTACGAGAAAACACATCGTACGGAAAGCCTATGAAGGCCACGCAGAAAAAGTAGATTACAGCACCAGCCGCAGTTTCGACTCCGAAGACCGGCCGGCCCGGCATTACCAGCCCCGCACTTATGGAGACAAACCCCGCGCATTCGGGGACAAGCCCCGCACCTATGGGGACAAACCGCGCACCTACGGCGACAAGCCCCGCACCTACGGGGACAAACCCCGCACCTACGGGGACAAACCCGCCGGATTCGCTGACAAAAAAGCCCGCACCTATGGGGACAAGCCCCGTACTTTCGGCGACCGTCCCCGCAAGAGCGGCTACGGAAAACCGTCCTTCGGCGGTTCCGCAAAGCCCTACGCCAAGCGCAGCAAGGCCGAAGAGGGCATGAGCGCCATGCTCAGCCGCAAGCCCCAGGTGAACGGCCGCTACAGCGACGACGACACCGCCCCCACCGAAATCCAGGAAGTGGTGCGCCTGAATAAATTCATCGCCAACTCCGGCGTCTGCTCCCGCAGAGAGGCCGACACCCTCATCCAGAGCGGCGTCGTGACCGTCAACGGCGAAGTGGTCACCGAACTGGGCACCAAAGTGAACATCCTCACCGACGACGTCCGCTTCAACGGACAGCGCCTCAAAGGGGAAGAGAAAGTGTACATCGTGATGAACAAGCCCAAAGGCTATGTCACCACCGCCAGCGACCCCCATGCCGAAAAGACCGTCATGGACCTCCTGAAGGGTTGCCCCACCCGCGTATTCCCCGTCGGCCGGCTGGACAAGAACACCACCGGCGTCCTGATGTTCACCAACGACGGCGAAATGGCCGAACACCTCACCCACCCTTCCTATAACAAGAAGAAGATTTACCAGGTGGTGCTGGACGCCCCCCTCACCGAGGAGGACCAGCAGAAGATTCTCTCCGGCATCGAACTGTCCGACGGCATCGTGTCGGCCGATGAACTCGAATTCATCGACGCCCACGACCACCGCCAGCTGGGCATCGAGATCCACTCCGGCAAGAACCGCATCGTCCGCCGCATCTTCGAATCCCTGGGCTATGAGGTCCGCGCCCTGGACCGCGTCTACTTCGCCGGCCTCACCAAGAAAGGCCTCAAGAAGAGCGACTGGCGCTACCTGACGGAAGGGGAAGTGAACATCCTCAAGATGGGAGCATACGTATAATGGCACACAGAGCAGGATTCGTCAACATCATCGGCAACCCCAATGTGGGGAAGAGCACCCTCATGAACGCCCTCGTGGGGGAAAAGCTCTCCATTGTCACCGCCAAGGCGCAGACCACCCGGCACCGCATCATGGGCATCGTCAGCGGGGAGGACTACCAGATCGTCTACTCTGACACCCCCGGCATCCTGAAACCCAACTACCGGCTCCAGGAAAACATGCTCAGCTTCGTGGACACCGCCATCGGCGACGCGGACATCATCCTCTACGTCACCGACACCGTCGAAAAGGCCGACAAGAACGAGGCCTACATCCTCAAGCTCCAGCAGGTTTCCTGCCCCGTGGTGGTGGTCCTCAACAAGATTGACATCTCCACGCAGGAAAAGGTGCTGGAACTGATGGCCTGGTGGAAGGACAAACTCCCCAAGGCGGAGATTATCCCGGCATCGGCCCAGGAGAAATTCAACCTGGAGAGCATCCTGGAGGCGGTTTCATCCCGTCTTCCGGAAGCGCCGGCCTGGTTCGACAAGGACCAGTTCACCGATCGGAACCTGCGTTTCTTCGCCTCGGAGATTCTCCGGGAGAAGATTTTCCTCAACTACGCCGAGGAAATCCCCTACTCCTGCGAGGTGGAGATCGAAGCCTTCCATGAAGGCGAGGACCGCTACGAGATTTCCGCCGTCATTTACGTGATGCGGGAATCCCAGAAAGGAATCATTATCGGCAAGGGCGGTGCCATGCTCAAGAAAGTGGGCACCCAGGCCCGCCTGGACATGGAGGACTTCTTCCAGAAGAAGGTCTTCCTGTCCACCTTTGTGAAAGTCGACCCCGACTGGCGCGAAAACCGCAAGGAACTCCGCCGATTCGGATATGAATTTTAACAGCAAGCATCTTTATGGCAGAAGATTGGGACGATATTAAAAACGCTCCGGAAGAAGAAGACGAAGAACTGGGAGAAGACGCCGCCGCGTCGGGAAAGTTCGAAAAGCTTCTGGGACAGGACAGCAAGAAGTACAAGCTGTCCGGCATGTTCAAGGACTGGTATCTGGACTACGCGTCCTACACCATCCTGGACCGGGCCGTGCCGCATATCGTGGACGGGTTCAAGCCCGTTCAGCGCCGCGTGCTGCACACCATGGCCGAAATGGACGACGGCCGGTACACCAAGGTCGCGAACATCGTGGGCCAGGCCATGCAGTACCACCCGCACGGCGACGCGTCCATCCTGGGCGCTCTCGTGACCCTGGGTCAGAAAGGCCTTCTGATCGACTGCCAGGGAAACTGGGGCAACATCCTCACCGGCGACTCCAACGCCGCCCCCCGTTACATCGAGGCCCGGCTTTCGAAGTTTGCCAAGGAAGTGGTCTTTGACAAGAAGGTCACGCCCTGGATGACTTCCTACGACGGCCGCAACCAGGAGCCCACGGAACTGCCCGTCCGCTTCCCGCTGCTGCTGGCCCAGGGGACCGAAGGCATTGCCGCCGGTCTCAGTTCCAAGATCCTGCCGCACAATTTCAACGAGCTCATCGACGCCTCCATCGCCATCCTGAAGGGAGAGCCGTACGAGATTCTGCCGGACTTCCCTACCGGCGGCATCGCCGACTGCTCCAAATACAACCAGGGCAAACGGGGCGGCATGGTGAAGGTGCGCGCCCGCATCAACAAAGTGGACAAATCCACCATCACCATCACGGAAATCCCTTACGGGAAAACCTCCCACGCCATCATTGACAGCATCCTCAAGGCCAAGGACAAGAAGAAGATCAACATCAAGAAGATCGAGGACATGACCACCGACAAGGTGGAGATCGTGATCCACCTCCCTTCCGATGTGTCCCCGGACAAGACCATCGACGCCCTGTACGCCTTTACCGAGTGCGAAACCAAGATTGCGCCCAACGCCTGCGTCATCCGCGAAAACAAGCCGGTGTTCGTCACCGTCAACGACATCCTGGAATATGACACCTACCATACCCGGGACATCCTGGAGGCCCAGCTCCGCTACAAACTGGGCGAACTGGAAGACGACTGGCACTACAGCTCACTGGAACGCATCTTCTTCGAGAACCGCATCTACAAAGTCCTGGAGCAGAACCAGCTGACCTGGGAACAGCAGCTGGACGACGTCATGTCCCAGATGAAGCTGTATCAGGACCTGCTGCACCGCGAGATTGTGATGGAAGACATCCTGAAACTGGTGGAGAAACCGGTGCGGAAAATCTCCAAGTTCGACACCAAGGCCCTGGACGAAAAGATCTATGCCATCGAGGACCAGATGAAAGATGTCCGGGACAAGCTCGCCCACATCACCGAGTTCACCATCGACTGGTTCAAAGGCCTGAAGAAGAAATACGGAAAAGACTGGCCCCGCCTGACGGAAATCTCGTCGCTGGAGAACATCACCGTCACCAAGGTGGTCGCGAGCAATGCCAAACTCTACGCCAACCTGGCCGAAGGTTTTGTAGGCATCGGCCTGAAACGGGACGACGGCGGCGAGTTCGTGGGCGAATGCTCCGACCTGAGCGAGATCATCGTCATCGGCAAAGACGGCAAATTCCGCGTCACGAAGGTGTCTGACAAGGCTTTCTTCGGGAAGGACCTCCTGTACGCCGGCGTCTTCAACCGCGGCGACGAGCGCACCATCTACAACGTCATCTACCGCGACGGCAAAGGCCCCGCCCATTACGCCAAGCGTTTCAACATCACCTCCATCACCCGCGACAAGGAATACGACATCACCACCGGGGCCGACGGTTCCCGCATCCTCTGGTTCACCGTGAACCACAACGGTGAGGCCGAGACCGTCCGCATCGCCCTTCGGCCCAAGAAAGGGCTCAAGAAGACTTCCCTGGAATGGGACTTCTCCTCGCTCGCGATCAAGGGACGCAGCTCCCGGGGCAACCTCGTGACCAAGAATGCCATCGCCCGCATCCAGCTCAAATCCAAGGGCGTGACCACCCTGGAGGGCAAACCCATCTGGTACGACCCCGACATCCAGCGCCTCAACGAAGAAGGCCGCGGACAGCTTCTGGGAAAATTCACCGGAGAAGACCGCGTCCTCGCCATCTTTGCCGACGGTACCTTCTACACCACCTCCTACGACCTGGTGAACAAGTACCAGGGCGACGTCGTCCGCATCGAGAAACTCGATCCCTCGCGGGTATACACCGTCCTGTACTGGGACAACGCCGCCAAAGCGTACTATGTCAAGCGTTTCAGCTTCGTGGAAAGCAACAACACGCCCATGCTCTTCATCTCCGACGCCCGCGGTTCCCGCCTGGTGGACATTTCCTCCGACCTGCACCCCCAGATTGTGCTTACCTTCGGCGGAAAATACGAACACCGGGAGCCGGAAACCATTGACGCAGAGGAATTCATCGCCAAGAAAGGTCTCACCGCCAAGGGCAAGAAATGCTCCCCGATGGACCTCAGCAGCGTAGAATTCGGCGAGCCCCTCGTCAAGCCGGAAGACCTTGAGGAGCCCGAAGCCCCCACCGTCGTGGAAGGCCTGGAAGAGGACGACGCCATCGACGTAGACCTGGACCCGCAGGCCGACGAGAACCCCGTTCAGCCCATCGAGCAGACCGGCCAGGCGCATGAGCTCCTTTCCGGCACCGCCGAAGAGAATCCCGCTGACGGTGCCGTTGACCTGGGCGACTGGGAACCCACTTTATTTTAGCGCCATGAAAAGACTGCTCCTTCTTTGCGCCCTCCTTCTGTGCGGATTCACCGCCGGAGCGCAGTACCTCACGCTGACGGACATTCCCTACTCCAAGGCCGACGAGTATGCCGCCGAGCGCTGCAAACTGGACATATACTATCCCACTCCCGCTGCCGACTGCCCGGTCGTGGTCTGGTTTCACGGCGGCGGCCTCACCGGCGGCAGCAAGTTTATCCCCGAGGAGCTCAAAAACAGCGGGCTGGTGGTCATTGCCGTGAACTATCGGCTCATGCCGCGCGCCTCCATCGACGACTGCATTGACGATGCCGCAGCGGCCGTAGCCTGGGCTTTCAACAACGCCGCTGCCTACAACGGCTCCCCCGAAAAGATTTTCGTCACGGGCCATTCGGCCGGCGGCTATCTCACCGACATGGTCGGCCTGGACAAAAAATGGCTGGCGAAATACGGCATCGACGCCAACCGGATTGCCGCCCTGGTGCCTTACAGCGGGCAGGTCATCACCCATTTCGCTATCCGCGAAAGGAAAGGGATGTCTCCCAAACAGCCCCTCATCGACGAGTACGCTCCGCTCTTCCACATCCGGCCGGACGCCCCGCCCATCGTCATCATCAGCGCCGACCGCAACCAGGAACTCTATGGCCGATACGAGGAGACCGCCTACTTCTGGCGCATGCTCAAAGAAGTGGGACATCCGGACGTAAGCATCTATGAGTTGGACGGTTACGACCACGGCGACATGGCCACTCCGGCCCACGCCATCCTCAAAAAAACCATCCGCCGGATATGCTCATCGCACTGACCGGATTCATGTGCAGCGGCAAGACCACGGTAGGGGAAATCGTGGCCGACGCCCTCGGCTGCCCCTTCCTGGACCTGGACCGCATCATTGAGAAAAAAGCTGGCCGCAGCATCCGAGACATCTTCGCCGCCGGCGGCGAGGACGCCTTCCGCCGCCTGGAGAAAAAAGCCCTGGAGGACACCGTCCAAAAGTATAGGGAAACCACCGCCGTCCTCGCCCTGGGAGGCGGAACAGTAACCGTTCCCGGAGCCGTCAACCTGCTGCACGACAACACCTTGTGCATTTACCTGGAGGCCTCCAGGGAGACCCTTCAGACCCGGCTCAGCACCGCCGCTCAAGACCGCCCCCTCGCCAGCGAAGACTGGCCATCCCGCCTCCAGGCCCGCCGCCCCCTCTACGAGGCCGCGGCACAGGTCACCATCGGCACCGATGAGTGGCCCCCCGAGGAAATCGCCGACGAAATCATCATCTCCTGCCTGTAGAGGACTACCGCACTTTCCCCTTCTGCTCGGCTCAGGTGCAAAATCGCCCCAAAATGCACTTGGGGTAGGAGCCGATGGCGCAGGTGAGGGCCATTTAGCGCAGGCTAGAGATTTGCCAACCGCCAGCCGTGGCACTTAAGTTATTATCAGTCAGCAAGATACAGAAATCGCCTCCGGCTTTTTGCCTTAGGCGATTTCAGGAAATGGTTCAGTATCAGTCACTTAGGCGCCACAAGAAATGAGACACACAATAGGGCTTTCCGTAAGATGGCGCAGCCGGACCCTCTTGCTTTTTCGGCGGGGAATACGTATATTTGTATGATTATGGGCATCACGGAGAGACAATGGACCATCAAAACGCCGGCCAATGAAGAAAAAGCGGCGCAGCTGGCTGCAGAACTCGGTATCGACCGCGTTCTGGCCGACCTTTTGGTCCAGCGCGGCGTAGAGACCTTCGCCCAGGCCCGTACCTTCTTCCGTCCCCGCCTGGAAGACCTCCATGACCCCTTCCTCATGACGGACATGGACAAAGCCGTCGAGCGTATCCACCAGGCGGTCACAGAAAAACAGCAGATTCTGGTATACGGAGACTATGACGTAGACGGAACCACCGCCGTGGCCCAGGTGTACTCTTTCCTCAAACAGTTTACACCCAACGTCCGCTTCTACATCCCGGACCGGTACGACGAAGGCTACGGCCTGTCATACAAAGCCCTGGACTGGGCCTCCGACAACGGCGTCAATCTTGTCATCACCCTGGACTGCGGCATCAAAGCCATCGACAAAGTGGAATACGCCCGCGGAAAAGGAATCGACGTCATCATCTGCGACCATCACCTCCCGGAAGAAGAACTTCCCAAGGCCGTCGCCGTCCTGGATCCCAAGCGCGAAGACTGCCACTACCCCTTCGACGACCTGTGCGGCTGCGGCGTCGGCTTCAAGCTGGCCCAAGGTTATGTCCAGCAGTTCGGCCTGGACCCGGCCCTGCTGGAACCCCTGCTGGATTTGCAGGTGGTGTCCATCGCGTCTGATCTGGTGTCCATGACCGGAGAGAACCGCATCCTCGCACACTTCGGCCTCAAACGGCTCAACGAGAATCCCAGGAAGGGACTCCTCGCCATGATCAACCTTGCCAAGCTGGAGCCCGGACACATCGGCATTGACGACATTGTCTTCAAGATCGGCCCCCGCATCAATGCGGCAGGACGCATGGAAAGCGGCCGGCTGGCCGTAGAACTGCTCACCGCCACTGACGACCGCACCGCCTTCCGGATCGGCGAGCAGATCAACGACAATAACAACGAGCGCAAATCCATCGACCGGGAAATCACCCAGGAGGCCCTGGAGATGGTGCGCACCGGCAAAGCCCTTGCCACGGAGAATGCCACCATCGTATACAATCCCACCTGGAACAAAGGCGTCGTGGGCATCGTCGCCTCCCGTCTGGTAGAAGCCTATTACAAGCCCACGGTGGTCCTCACCAAGAGCAACGGATTCGTGACCGGCAGCGCCCGCTCTGTCCAGGGATTCGACCTGTACGCTTCCATCGAAAGCTGCGCCGACCTCCTCGAAAACTTCGGCGGCCACATGTATGCCGCCGGCCTTACCATGAAAGAGGAGAACCTGGACGAATTCTGCCGACGGATGGACAGCTTCGTCAAAGGCAACATCACCCGGGAGGAGCGCACCCCCGTCGTGGAAATCGACGCCCGCCTGGACTTTTCGCAGATTACGCCCAAATTCACCCGCATCCTGAAACAGTTCCAGCCCTTCGGCCCCGGAAACGCCAATCCCGTCTTCCTCACCGAGGACGTCTACGACGCCGGCAACGGCCGCAAAGTGGGGGCCGGCGGCGTGCACCTCAAACTGGACCTGATGCAGGAAAGCCAGCCGTACCGCCAGATTGCCGCAATCGGCTTCAATATGGCCGACTATTACGACCACATCAAAGCCGGCAACCCCATCGACATCTGCTACTCGATTGTCGAGAACTTCTACCGCGGCTCCTCCACCGTCCAGCTACGGCTGAAAGACATCCGCGAGCGGGACGAACTCATCTAACCCCCTCCAACTATGAAACACATCCTTCCCGTCCTTCTGTCCCTGTCGGCATTGTTCGTTACAAACTGCTCCGGATGGACGGAGCAGGAGAAAGGCCAGTACCGTCTCGTGGTACAGAAAAACGGGCCTGCGCTGGGATACAGCCCGGCTTCGGGCGTGAGAGTCCTGACCGTCAAAGGCAAAGCCTTCAAAGACCTGAACCGGAACGGCACGCTGGATCCGTATGAGGACTGGCGGCTGAGCCCCGAAGACCGCGCCGCCGACCTGGCGGGCCGACTCTCCCGCGAAGAGTTGGCCGGACTCATGCTCGTGAGCAACCACCAGGCCATTCCGTCCGAAGGCAGGGGCATCATGGCCCCGGAGGTGGAACTGACCGACGCCCAGAAAGAGCTGATGCGGAAACCTTCCTTCGTCCGGGCGCTCAGAAATTTCTTCCAGGCGGCATGGAACGGGGAGCCTTACCCCGCGAAGATTGACATGTCCGAACTCACCCCGGAAGAAAAATGCTATCTGTCCGACGAGAAAACCATCACCGCCTTCGTCGCCTACATGATGGAACGCACCGGCTCCGTCCAGAGCTACAACGGAACCACCTTCAAGGACAGCGGCTGCCAGAGCTGGGACCTCACGGACCAGCAGAAGAAATTCCTCGGGGAAGACCACATCCGGGGCATCCTCATCACGTCGGTCGAGAGTCCGGAAGTATCGGCCAGATGGAACAATACGGTGCAGGCTTTCGTAGAAGGGTCCGGTCACGGCATCCCCGTGAGCATCCATTCCGACCCGCGCCACGGCGCCCCGTCCGATGTCGAATACTACGCCGGTGCCGGCGGGGAGATTTCCCGCTGGCCGTCCTCCCTGGGCCTTGCCGCCACCTTCGACCCCGACCTGGTGGAACGGCACGGCCAGGTGGCCGCCGCCGAATACCGGGCCCTGGGCATCACGACGGCCCTGAGCCCGCAGGTGGATATTGCCACGGAGCCCCGCTGGTGGCGCTTCGACGGCACATTCGGCGAGGATTCCAAACTGTCCACGGACATGGCCAGGGCTTACTGCGACGGCTTCCAGACCTCGCCGAAAGACAAACGCCTGTACGGAGCCTGGGGCTTCGGGAGCGTCAATGCCATGCTCAAGCACTGGTACGGCTACGGCGCGCAGGAAGGCGGCCGGGACAGCCATTTTGCCAACGGCAAATACGCCGTATTCCCCGGAAACAACCTGGATGAGCACGCCAAAGCATTCGTCGACGGAGGCCTGCACCTGAAAGGCGGCACCGGCAGCGCATCGGCCGTCATGCCCACCTATTCCATCCTTTGGAAACAGGACCCGTCCGGAGAAGAGGTGGGAGGCGGTTTCTCCGCCTGGCTCATTGACGGAAAACTGCGGAAAGAGGCCGGTTTTGACGGCGTCGTCTGCACGGACTGGGGCATTACCCTGGACAACACCGGTGTCGACTATACCGGCGGCGGCGAGCCTTGGGGCGTCGAGCACCTGAGCATTGCCGAGCGCCACTACAAAGTCTTCCAGGCCGGCTGCGACCAGATTGGCGGCACCAACAACGCCGGCCCGGTCCTGGAAGCCTTCGATATGTGGGAGAAAGAAAATGGGAAAGAGAGCGCCCGGAAGCGGTTCGAAAAGTCGGCCGAAAGAATCCTGCTGAACATGTTCCGGGTCGGACTCTTCGAGAACCCGTATACGGATCCCGAAGAAGCGGCGGCCACCGTCGGCCGGCCGGACTTTATGAAAGAAGGCTACGAGGCGCAGCTCCGCTCCATGGTGCTTCTGAAGAATTCGGCCCTGCCGCAGACGGGGCGCAGGAAAGTCTACCTTCCCAAACGCCACTTCCCCGCCATTCCCGGACTCTGGGGCGGCATGTCCGAGGACCATTGGGACTATCCCCTGAACCCGCAGCTGGTACAGAAATACTACGACATCACAGACTCCCCTGAAGAGGCCGATTTCGCCCTCGTGGGCATCTGGGGCCCCGCCATCAGCGTAGGCTGGGATGCGTCCGACATCGCAAAAGGCGGGAACGGATACATCCCCGTCAGCCTCCAGTACGAGCCGTACACCGCCACCCTGGCACGGGCCGAAAGCCTGGCGGGCGGCCACCACACCGAGTCTTTCACCAACCGCTCCTACAAAGGAAAGCGGGTGACCACACGCAACTACGACGACATGGTGCTGGTAAGAGAGACCAAGAAACGCATGGGAGAAAAGCCCGTCGTGGTGGTCTGGCAGCTGGACAAACCCGCCGTCCCGGCAGAGATCGAGCCCTGGGCCGACGCCCTCCTCGTCTGCTTCGGCGTCCAGCATCAGGCCGTCCTGGACATCGTCAGCGGGAAGAGCGAGCCTTCCGGCCTTCTGCCCATGCAGCTGCCCGCCAACATGGAAACCGTGGAGACGCAGCAGGAAGATGTATCCCGCGACATGGAGTGCTACACCGACAGTCAGGGGAACGTCTATGACTTTGCCTTTGGGATGAATTGGAGCGGCGTCATCAGCGACAGCCGCGTCAGGCAATACGGGAACTAGCCCGGACGGTCACAATACGTAACCGACTTCTTTGAAACGGTAATAACGGTCGGGCTTTCCGGGAGCGTCCTGGTCCTGGATGCAGAGGCGTCCGTCGGCACCGACACCCCGGATGACGCCCCAATATTCCCGGTCTTCGACCAGGTCGTGGAAGCGCGAGACCACCCCTTTGCGGAAAAGCCGGTCCGAGTAATCCTGAAAAAGCGCACGGCGGCCCTCTTCGCTGAAAATCCGGGGAAACGCTTCCTCGAAAAGGGCGCAGACCTTCTCCAGGCATGCGTCCAGGTCATAATCCCGCCCCGTGCAGCAAGACAGCGATGTGGCATTGGCCAGCTGCGGAAACTCCCGCTGGTTCACGTTGATGCCCACGCCGATCACCGCCGCATCCAGCATTTCCCCTTTCAGGGTATTCTCTATAAGGATGCCGCATATCTTTTTCCCGCGGACGTAGACGTCGTTGGGCCATTTGACGGTGCAGTCGGCGTTGAGAGAGCGGAGAAAACGGGCGACGACGTCCGAAATCAGGTAATTCAGCCACATGGCGTCCCGGGCCGAAAGCTGCGGTACGCCGCCTGTCCCGAACTTGACCACGATGCTGAACGTCAGGTTCCTGCCGGATTCGGCAAACCAGGAATTCCCCCGCTGGCCCCGGCCGGAAGTCTGTTCCCGGGCGCTGAGCACCGTTCCCCCCGGAAGGTCCGCCAGACGGCGGAAAGCCTCCGAATTCGTGGAATCGATGCTGTCCAGCCAGATGATGTTCATATTCCGTGTACGGGAATGCCGTCCTGGGCGTCCCAGTCCGGGTCGGGTTCGTTGAAAGGCTGCAGGAAGGGGTTGTACATACCCTCGCGCGCGATGGAAGTGGGCTGGCCGTGACCGGGAATGACATCCGTCCCGCCGGGCAGCGTCAGCAGCTTTTCGCGGATGGACGACATCAGCTGGTCATAGTCCCCGCCTACCAGGTCCGTCCGGCCGATGCTGCCCGCGAAAAGCGTATCTCCCGACAGCAGGAGGTTATTGCCGGCCGAATAGAAGCACACGCTGCCCGGGGTGTGTCCGGGGGTATGGATCACTTTCCAGTCCGTCCCGCCGAGGGTGAGGACCTGCCCGTCGGCAATGTCCACCGTGGAGAAACTGTGCCTGAGCATCTTGAAACTCTGCATGCCCTTGAACACCGA
>OCVV011327657.1_pt1 | contig 23374 bp, 22 predicted proteins | sample 1539721 | NCBI WGS metagenome assembly OCVV01 (sample SAMN02144230, study PRJEB22623) | gut metagenome | biome: sheep rumen | host: Ovis aries | place: New Zealand
TGTTGCTGTAGGACAACAAAAAAAGCCACCCAAAAAGGATGGCTTATATTTGTGACGAGTGATTCCGTTGGGGTTCGAACCCAAGACCCACAGCTTAGAAGGCTGTTGCTCTAATCCAACTGAGCTACGGAACCATCAAATCGGGTGCAAAAGTAATGTTTTTAGATGAGATAACCAAATTTTGAGACGATTATTTCAAAATTGTCTCATTAGTTTTTTCACATACGGCCTATTCCAGTCGTCTTCCTTGAGTTTTTCATCGCCATATAGCAACACATCAACATCAAGAGCTACTATGTTTTCAGACCGTTTACCCTTGCTGTTTCCACATTCACGTTCAAGGCGCTTTAGTCCCATTTTAATTTGCGACAGTCCATGCCTGGTGTATCCTTGTGCCAGACAGTTAAGGAATGGTTCTGTACCTTCGGGCAATCCTATAGGATCAGTCCACAACTCTTCGGTGAAGATAACATCCTTGAAAAGGTTTTGTATCTTCATCTTTGCCAAAACAATGTTGGACTCAGCATTGTGATTGGAACCTATTGCCAATATAATTTTATGTAGTGACTGCATTTTTTACAAAATTACTAATTATTCTTAAACGTGTCTGTTTTTTTTTGTTTTTTTATGATATTTCGTAATTTTGCAAAGTATGAAAAGATTTGTATTACTATTGCTTTCTGTGTTGGTTTCATCTGTTTCTATTGCTCAAATGAGATGGAATCAGGCTTATCAGCAATACATTAATCAATATAAGGATTTAGCCATTCACGAGATGCTGCGCTATGGCATTCCCGCAAGTATTACTCTTGCACAAGGACTTTTTGAGAGTAGTGCAGGAAGAAGTGAGCTATCGGTGAAGGGTAACAATCATTTCGGTATAAAGTGCCACGGATGGGAAGGCAGAGGCATTTATCACGACGATGATGAGAAAGGTGAATGTTTCAGAGCCTACGACAACGTGCTGCAAAGCTACGAGGATCATTCGAGATTTCTTAAAGACAACTCACGCTATGCGAGTTTGTTCAGACTGAGCCGCACCGACTATCAGGGTTGGGCTTATGGTTTGAAGGCTTGTGGATATGCCACCAACCCACGATATGCCCAGAAGTTGATTGAGATTATTCAGCTTTACAGATTGTATGAATATGACTCTGCTAAGGATTACGACAGATTTATGGCTAAGCACAATGCCACTGATCAGCCTGCACGAGTTGGAGGAAGTCTGCACCCTATACATATATATAACAAGAACTATTATCTGAACGCTCGACAGGGTGATACATGGAAGAGCATTGCAAAGGAGATTGGTATTTCGTATCGCAAACTTGCAAAATACAACGAGCGAAGTCGCAAAGACAGTCTGGTTCCAGGCGAGATTATTTGGCTGAAGAAAAAGCGTTCGAAGGCTCCAAAGGAATACAAGCGTCGTCCACATATTGTTAAGAACGGAGAGAGCATGTATTCTATCGCTCAGCAGTATGGTATTAAGCTGAAGAGCCTGTACAAGAAGAACGATTTGGACAAAGACTACCAACTGAGAGTTGGCGACAAACTGAAATTGTATTAAAAGCACCATACTCCCCCTTTACAGCAAAGGGGGAGCATTTATTATATAAACACGAAACAGATTAACTCATGAAAAAGGTTTTATTATGCTTAGCCTTGGTATCTATTGTTACTGGAGCAAAGGCACAATCATTCAACGATTATTTCACCGATAGAACCCTTCGCATTGATTATATCTTCAGCGGAAACGCTAAAGAGCAGCATGTGTCGGTTGACGAGTTGTCAACATCACCACGATGGTATGGCAAAAGACACCGACTAACTGAACTGCCTATGGAGGGCAACGGACAGATTACTGTAAGAGAGCACAAATCGCAAAGAACAATATACAGAAATTCGTTTTCAACCCTTTTTCAGGAATGGATAACATATCCTGAGGCAGAGAAGAACACTCAAGCTTTTGAGAATGTGTTTCTTGTGCCAATGCCTAAAGATACAGTTGACGTAACTCTTTCGCTTTACAACAACCGACGCGAACTCTCCACCAGTTTAACTCATCAGGTGGTGCCCAGCGATATTCTTATTCGCAAAACGGGCGAGCGTTTTGTAACACCACACACCACGATGCTTGCACCTGCCGATAGCAACAAGTGCATAAAACTGGCTTATGTTGCCGAGGGATATAAAAAGGAAGAAATGCCAAAGTTTCTGAATGATGTGAAGCGTTGCATGGGTTATCTCTTTGAATACGAACCTTTCAAAAGCATGAAAGACCGATTCATGATAACTGCTGTTGAAAGTGCTTCTCTTGAAAGCGAAACAAGTATTCCTCACGAAGGGATATGGAAGAACACAGCACTACAAAGTAACTTCGATACTTTCTATAGCGATAGATACTTAACTACGCTGCATATCAAGAAGTTACACAACATTCTTGCTGGTATCCCATACGAGCACATCATCATTCTCGTGAATACAGAAAAATATGGTGGTGGTGGAATTTTGAACAGCTACCTTTTGTCGCCAGCCGACAACAAATACACCCCCCAGGTGGTGGTGCATGAGTTTGGGCACAGCTTTGGCGGACTGGGAGACGAGTATGCTTACGACTTTGAACAGATTCCCGCCTACCCTCACGATGTGGAGCCATGGGAACCCAACTTAACAACCCTTGCCGATTTCCATGGGAAATGGGAAGACATGCTCGACGACAACACCAAGATTCCAACAAAGATTACTGAGAAAACAAAGAAAAAGGTTGGTGTGTTTGAAGGAGCAGGATATTCTCTCAAAGGTGTTTACCGCCCTTCATACGACTGCCGCATGCGCACAAACGAGAACCCCGTTTTCTGCCCCGTTTGCAGTAGAGCCTTGAAGAGAGTGATTGATTTCTATACGAAATAAAAAACCTCCCCCTTCCCCTCCGAAGGAGGGGAGGAATCAACTTGCTTGAGTATCTTGCTGAAAAGAATAGTTAACTTGAATTATAAAAAGAAAAAAGTCTCTTGCATAATATCTGCAAGAGACTTTTCTTTATCATTAACCATTTAGCGAAGCTCCGCTTCGCGTTGTAGAGTTTATTAATATAGTGGTTTCACCACTTCTACTCTAAGTCCAAGTGCATTGATAATTCGGTAAAACACTCCGACGCTTGGAACGATAATGCCGTTCTCAATCTTAGAGATGTAAGACTTAGTTGTGTTAGTACGACGCGCTAACTCCTCTTGAGTAACTTTAGCCTCTTTTCTTGCATCTTGAAGAATCTGACCAGAATAGAACGAATAAGCAGCTTCTTCTGCCTTAATACGCTCTTGTGTTCCCTCTTTACCAAACTTCTCATCAAGTACGAGGTCGTAATCAACTATTTTGTGATTGTTTGTCTGCATAATATGCTTCTTTAATTTTTATTGCCTTTTCTATTTCATTTGCTGGCGTCTTCTGAGTTTTCTTTTGAAAACCATTGAATAGCACAACAATTTGTCCATTATCAAGGGAAGTAAAGATGCACATATTTAAAGCGCTTTGCGCTTCATTATCATTTATCATCTATCATTTATCAACCAACGGTCACTGACTGAGCGTTTGCTGTCTGCGTAGCAGGTGCAAACATAACAGTGAAGGAAGTAATTAGCGAAGCTCCGCTTCGCGCTGGGTTCAATTCACAGTGATATGGAAACAGCCTTGATGCACTTCGTATTTCACAAGGCATCGCTGTTGCTTGCGCATATCATTAAGCACCTCGGAAAGAATCCATTTCAGAGTGTCGTTAGTTACCACTCTACGGTGTTCACCTGGAGCCTCAACTGTTTTGTAGCGATTATAACAGATATCGAAGGTGGTACCATAGAGATGACATGAGTTTTCTGTTGCATTCTGGTTGTGAGTGCGCAAACGCTTCACATCTTCTTTAGAACGCATCACACTTGTAACGATAATCTTATGGAGAGGCACACCCTTTGTTTGCAGACTATCAAAGAAATTGCGACCTATATCTTGAAGGAGCACAGAGGCACGTGGCACAAGATAAGGAATAGATGTGCGCAGACGGTCAACATAGAAATAAGGATTAGAACCCACATAGGTGAGTTCGTTTTTGCGCTTTTCGGCATCTTTGCCATCAGTCACCGGCTTCACACCATATTTATTTGCAGCCACAAGCTGTACATCGTTCTGATCAGGAAAAGCATTACCGAAATTAGGAACGCTAAGTATGCGATTCTTTACCATACTACCATCAGCCTTAAAGAAACGTGAAGGAGATGCAGGAACTGTATCTTTTGCAACAGGAACGGATGCAACAGCAGATACAGAATCAGAATCACACACAAGAGAATCAACTGCTGTGTTCTGGTGATTTTTCACATTACGTTGTTCTGCAACCTGAGGACAAGCACACCTGATGATTGCTAAAATAACAACTATGATTCCAAAACCTTGTAGATATCTATTTTTTGATATTTTCATCTTTCTTTTTTTATCGAATGCAAAGATACTATTTTTTTTTGCTGATTTCACTTTTTTATTGTATTTTTGCATCCAAATTTAAGTAATATTACATTGATAGAGAAACATATTGTTTTAGAAGATATTGACCCAGTAACTTTCTATGGTGTCAACAACTGTCATCTTGTGATGATAAAATCACTTTTCCCTAAGCTCAGGATTGTGGCAAGGGACAATGTGATAAGAATTCTTGGCGACGAAGAAGAAATGGCCAAGGCTGAAGAAGACATTGAAACCATGCGCAAGCATGTGCTAAAATATAATACAATAACCGACGAGGACATTCTTGACATCATTAAAGGCCGAAAAACAAAGGCTGATGCGGTGAAGGGTGTCCTCGTTTATAGTATTTCAGGACGTCCGATAAAGAGCCGAAGCGAAAACCAGCAGAAACTTATCGATGAGTTTGAAAAGAAAGATATGGTGTTTGCTGTTGGTCCTGCTGGTACAGGAAAAACCTACTTGAGTATTGCCTTGGCTGTGAAAGCACTTAAAGACAAACAGGTGAAACGCATCATCCTAAGCCGCCCTGCAGTGGAAGCTGGAGAGAAGTTAGGATTCCTTCCTGGCGACATGAAGGATAAGATTGATCCTTATCTGCAACCATTGTATGATGCACTTGAAGACATGATTCCTGCAACAAAGCTTCAGGACATGATGGCGAAACACATTATACAGATAGCTCCATTGGCATTCATGCGTGGACGAACACTTAGCGATGCTGTAGTTATTCTTGATGAAGCACAAAACACCACTCCACAACAGATAAGAATGTTTCTCACCCGTATGGGATGGAACACCAAGATGGTGATTACCGGCGACCTAACACAGATTGACTTGCCAAGAGAACAGAAAAGTGGTCTAAGAGAGTCGTTGCGCATATTAAATGGCATCGAAGGTATTGGCGTTGTAGAACTGGGTAAGAAAGATATTGTGCGCCACAAGCTTGTTACCCGAATAGTGAATGCTTATGAGGCTTACGACAAGAAACAAGCCGAAAGCACCACAGAAGAAAAGAAAAACAAACGTGCAAAGAAGGCGACGAAAAACGACAAGATAAAACTGCACGTTACAACAAACGGAGAAGAAAATATCAACTAAGATAAAAAGACTAAAAAAAATGAAAGCATTAACTAAGACAGATTTCCATTTCAATGGACAAAAGAGTGTTTATCATGGTAAAGTACGTGATGTTTATGACATTAACGACGACGTGATGGTAATGGTAGCTACCGACCGTATCTCGGCATTCGATGTTGTCCTTCCTAAGGGTATTCCATTCAAAGGTCAGGTTCTCAACCAGATTGCAGCTCAATTTCTTGATGCAACAAGCGACATCTGCCCTAACTGGAAACTTGCTACTCCAGACCCAATGGTAACTGTCGGACTAAAATGCGAGGGTTTCCGCGTAGAGATGATTATCCGTTCTATACTCACTGGTAGCGCATGGCGTGAGTACAAGAATGGTTGCCGCGAACTTTGTGGAGTGAAACTCCCTGACGGCATGAAAGAGAATGAACGTTTCCCAGAACCTATCATCACTCCTACTACAAAGGCTGATGAGGGGCACGACATGAACATATCAAAAGAGGAAATCATTGCTCAGGGTATTGTTAGTGCTGAAGACTATGCTGTGATGGAAGACTACACACGCAAGCTTTTTGCACGTGGACAGGAGATTGCAGCTAAACGCGGACTCATTCTTGTTGACACAAAATATGAATTTGGTAAACGTGACGGTAAAGTTTACCTCATCGACGAGATTCACACTCCTGACTCAAGCCGTTATTTCTATGCTGAAGGTTACGAGGAAAAACTCGCTAAGGGTGAACCACAGCGACAGCTCTCTAAGGAGTTTGTACGCCAGTGGCTTATTGAGCACAATTTCATGAATGAGCCTGGACAGACAATGCCTGAAATTACCGACGAATATGCAGAGAGTGTATCAGAACGCTACATTGAATTGTATGAGCACATCACAGGCGAGAAGTTTGACAAAGCTACAGAAACAGGCGATATTGCTGCAAGAATAGAAAAGAATGTAGCTGATTGTCTGGCATCACTGAAGCGTTAATAAAAAATTAGTAATTACAGTGTATAAGCAGGAAAAGATAAGACCCTACGGCAAAGAGGGTGAGAAAGGAAAACTGGTAGAGGAGATGTTTGACAACATCGCCCCTACCTACGACACACTTAATCATCGACTGTCGTGGGATATTGATAAAGGCTGGCGCAAGAAAGCTATAAAGCAGCTGGAACCTTTTGCTCCAAAGACAATGCTCGACATTGCCACTGGAACTGGCGACTTTGCCATTCTCTCTGCACAAATGCTGAAGCCTGAGCACCTTGTTGGTGCCGACATCAGCGAAGGAATGATGGAGATTGGTAGAAAAAAAGTTGCCGAAAAAGGACTACAGGATATCATCAGCTTCCAGAAGGAAGACTGTTTGAACCTGTCGTTTGAAGATGAAACCTTTGACGCAGTAACAGCTGCCTTTGGCATTCGCAATTTTCAGGATCTTGATAAAGGACTGAAAGAGATGTGTAGAGTGCTGAAAAAAGGGGGACATCTAAGTATTGTGGAACTCTCGGAACCAGTGAGCTTCCCCATGCACCAACTCTTTAAGATATATTCTCACACTTTCCTGCCACTGGTGGGTAAGCTCATTTCAAAGGATCGTGGAGCCTACGACTATCTCACGGCTACCATTGAGGCTTTCCCACAAGGAGAAGAAATTACTAATATTCTGAAGAAAGCTGGATTTAGTCAAGCAAGCTTCAGAAGACTTACTTTTGGAATATGCACCATGTATTTCGCAACTAAATAGAATCATTATGGACAAATACGGACTGATAGGATTCCCATTGGGACACTCTTTCTCGAAGAACTATTTCAACGAGAAATTCGAAAACGAAGCCATCGATGCCGAATATATCAACTTCGAGATTCCGAATATTGAGACTCTGCCTGAGGTGATAGCATCAAATCCTGAACTCAAAGGATTCAACATTACTATACCATACAAAGAGAAAGTGATTAACTATCTTGATTCACTAAGTCCTGAGGCGAGAGCTATTGGAGCCGTAAATGTAGTGAAAGTGATTCACAAAGGTAACGATGTGCAACTCAAAGGCTATAACAGCGATGTTATCGGTTTCACACGAAGCATTGAACCTATGCTTGAGAAATGCCACAAGAAGGCACTTATTCTTGGAACCGGTGGAGCATCGAAAGCCATAAACTATGGACTGAAAAGTTTAGGACTCGAAACCTGTTACGTGAGCCGGTATGAACGTGCCAACACCATACAATATGACAAAATTACTCCTGAACTAATCAAAGAGTATAATGTTATAGTGAACTGCACACCACTGGGAATGTATCCAAAAACTGAGGAATGCCCCAACCTTCCATATGAAGCCATGGATAACCACACCCTACTCTACGATCTCATCTACAATCCCGATGAGACTCTGTTCATGAAGAAGGGTAAAGAACATGGAGCAACTGTAAAGAATGGACTTGAAATGCTGCTTCTGCAGGCTTTTGCAAGTTGGGAATTCTGGAAGTAAAGTTTAGTAATTAAAAAGAAAATCAAGCCCGAAAGGCTAAACAACAAAAATAAAAGATGGACAACAGATATATGATGCGCGGAGTTAGTGCCGCTAAAGAAGATGTGCACAACGCCATCAAGAACATTGATAAGGGTATTTTCCCACAGGCATTCTGCAAGATTATACCAGATATCCTTGGTGGAGATCCTGAATACTGTAACATTATGCACGCTGATGGCGCAGGAACAAAGTCGTCGCTTGCATATATGTATTGGAAGGAAACAGGCGACCTTAGTGTTTGGAAAGGTATTGCTCAGGATGCTGTAGTTATGAACACCGACGACCTCCTTTGTGTAGGTGCTGTTGACAACATCCTTGTTTCATCAACTATTGGAAGAAACAAGATGCTCGTACCAGGAGAAGTTATCTCTGCTATTATCAATGGTACCGACGAGTTGCTTAGCGAAATGCGAGAGATGGGAATAGGTATCTATCCTACAGGTGGAGAAACAGCCGATGTTGGCGACCTTGTACGCACTATCATCGTTGACTCTACTGTAACATGCCGCATGAAGAGAAGTGATGTTATCAATAATGCTAACATACGCCCTAGCGATGTTATCGTTGGATTGAGCTCAACAGGGCAGGCTACATACGAGAAACGCTATAATGGCGGTATGGGAAGCAACGGTTTGACATCGGCACGTCACGATGTGTTTGCTAAATACCTGGCAGAGAAGTTCCCTGAGAGCTTCGACCACAATGTACCTAACGAACTGGTGTATAGCGGCAAATACAAGCTTACAGACAGCGTTGAGGGCAGTCCTGTAAATGCAGGCGAACTGGTTCTCTCTCCTACCCGCACCTACGCGCCAGTTATCAAGCGTCTGCTCGATGAGTTGCGCCCTGAAATCCATGGTATGGTTCATTGCACTGGTGGTGCACAAACCAAGGTACTGCATTTTGTTAACGACAACTGCAAAGTTGTGAAAGACAACATGTTCCCTGTACCTCCATTGTTCAAGGCTATCCACGACTGCTCAGGCACCGACTGGAAAGAGATGTATCAGGTATTTAACATGGGACACCGCATGGAAATCTATGTTCGTCCTGAAATTGCCGACAAGGTTATTGAAATCAGCAAGAGCTTCAATATTGACGCACAGGTTGTTGGACATATCGAGGAAGGCAAGAAGAGTCTGACCATCAAGAGCGAATTCGGTACATTTGAATATTAGAACTGTGTCCTCCCCGATAACTTCTAAACTTCTTTGACTTCTAAAATTTGCACTTGTAAAACGTAATTTAGAAATATGGCAGATAATAATAAAATATTAGAAAAGCTGGATGGCCTTGAGGCCCGTTTTGAAGAAGTTGGCACATTAATTACCGACCCTTCAGTTATTGCTGACCAGCAGCGTTATGTTAAACTGACAAAAGAATGGAAGGACCTTGGTGACATCATGAAGGCCCGTCAGAAGTATATCAATTGCCTTAATAGCATTCAGGAGGCAAAGGACATCCTTGCTAATGAGAGCGATCCGGATATGAAAGAAATGGCTCGCGAAGAGTTAGCCGAAAACGAAGCTTTGCAGCCAAAGCTCGAAGAGGAGATAAAGATTGCCTTGGTTCCTAAAGACCCAGAAGATGCTAAAAATGTGCAGATGGAGGTGCGCGCAGGAACAGGAGGTGACGAGGCTGCTCTCTTTGCCGGCGACCTTTTCAACATGTACAAGCGATTCTGCGACAAGAAGGGCTGGACTCTCAATGTTTCCAACGCTTCAGAAGGAGCTGTCGGTGGTTTCAAGGAAATTGACTTTGAGGTTAGCGGTGACAACGTGTATGGCATATTGAAATATGAATCAGGTGTGCATCGCGTACAGCGTGTGCCTGTAACAGAATCAAATGGACGTATGCAGACTTCGGCTGCTACTGTTGCCGTGTTGCCAGAAGCTGATAAGTTTGAAGTAAACATCAACGAAGGCGATATCAAATGGGATACTTTCCGTTCATCAGGTGCTGGTGGTCAGAATGTGAACAAGGTAGAGTCGGGTGTTCGCTTACGCTATCCTTGGAAGAACCCTAACACTGGTGAAGTTGAGGAAATCCTTATCGAGTGTACCGAAACACGTGACCAGCCAAAGAACAAAGAACGTGCGCTGAGCCGTCTTTATACATATATCTACGACCACGAACACCAGAAATATGTTGATGACATCTCAAGCCGCAGAAAGAGCCTTGTATCAACAGGTGACCGCTCTGCTAAGATACGCACATACAATTTCCCACAGGGACGTGTAACAGATCACCGCATTGGCTACACCACCCACGACCTTTCTGGTTTCCTAAATGGCGACATTCAAGACATGATTGATGCCCTTACCGTTGCCGAGAATGCAGAAAAGCTGAAGGAAAGCGAATTATAATCTAATTTTTTCCTCCTCTCATACGAAAGTATGAGTGGAGGTTTCTATTTTTAATTGATAATTAGCATTACTATGGGACTGATTTATACCAAGAAGAACGAAGAGGCTGTTAAAGACGATCGCACTGTGAAACCTGAGGATTTCGCACGTAGAGTTATGTCAATGAAAGAAATTCGTAACGAAGAAAACAAAAAAGAACTTCCAAAAACTGAAATAAAAAAATAAAAAACGATGAATAGAAAACAACTTGTAAACGAGATATTCTCTAAGAAGAGTTTCCTCTGTGTAGGACTGGATACTGATTTGAAAAAAATACCTGAGTTCTTATTGAACGAGGAAGATCCTATCTTTGCATTCAACAAGGCTATCATTGATGCAACTGCACCTTATTGCGTTGCTTACAAACCAAACCTTGCTTTCTATGAGTGCTTCGGTTTGAAGGGCATGGCAGCTTTCGAACGCACTATAAAGTACTTGAAGAAGTTCTACCCTACTCACTTCATTGTTGCCGACGCAAAGCGTGGCGACATCGGAAACACTTCAAGCATGTATGCAAGAACATTCTTCGAGGAATACGATGTTGACTCTCTCACCGTTGCACCATACATGGGTGAAGACAGCGTAAAGCCATTCCTTGAGTACGATGGCAAATGGGTTATCGTGCTTGCACTGACAAGTAACAAGGGAAGCCACGATTTTCAACTCACCGAAGATAAGGAGTGTGAAAGACTCTTTGAAAAAGTGTTGCGCAAGAGCCAGGAATGGGGCACCGATGAAAACATGATGTATGTTGTGGGAGCAACACAGGGCGAGATGTTCAAGGATATCCGCAAGGTGGCTCCAAACCACTTCCTTCTCGTACCAGGTGTAGGTGCACAGGGTGGCAGCTTGCAAGAAGTGTGCAAATACGGCATAACCAAGGACTGCGGTCTGCTTGTAAACTCTTCACGTGGCATTATCTATGCCAGCAAGGGCGAAGATTTCGCCGAGGCTGCTGCACAGAAAGCCAAGGAGTTGCAAGAGCAAATGGCAGAAGAACTAACTAAGTTAGCGTAACCTAAAGAAAGGAGGAACAGATGAACGATAGCAAGATTATCAATGATCCAGTATTTGGATTTATCAAGATACCAAGAGGATTGCTTTACAACATAGTAAAGCATCCTCTTATGCAACGTTTAACAAGAATAAAACAACTGGGGCTTGCCTCGGTTGTTTATCCTGCAGCACAACACACTCGTTTTCAACATTCCTTAGGTGCGTTCCACCTGATGAGTGAAGCAATTTTGTCTCTTCAGCAAAAGGGAAACTTTATCTTTGACAGCGAAGCCGAAGCCGTTGAGGCAGCTATTCTTATGCACGACATAGGACATGGTCCTCTTTCACATGTACTCGAAAACACATTGATAAACGGCATCACTCACGAAGAGATATCATTGCTGATGATGGAACAGATAAACGAAGAGATGAATGGTGAACTGAACTTAGCCATGAAAATCTTCAAGGATGAATATCCAAAACATTTCCTACATCAGCTTATCAGCAGTCAGCTCGACATGGATCGCCTCGACTATCTACGTCGCGACAGTTTCTTTACTGGAGTGAACGAAGGCAATATTGGAAGTGCACGAATAATAAAAATGCTTGATGTTGTTGACGACAAACTGGTTGTCGATTCAAAAGGAATCTATTCCATCGAAAACTATTTAACATCCCGAAGATTGATGTATTGGTCGGTGTATCTGCACAAAACAGCAGTGGCATACGAGAAAGTTCTCATCAACCTACTCACAAGAGCCAAACAACTGGCGCAACAAGGAAAAGACATCTTTGCACCACCACAGCTACGTTTCTTCCTTTACAACAACGTAGAAAGCAAGGATTTCACATTAGGTTCTGAAGCCCTAAGAAACTACGAACTCCTCGACGACAACGATTTGTGGAGCAGCATAAAAGTATGGGCACAAAATGACGACAAAATACTCTCTATACTTGCTGGCGACATGATAAACCGCAACATTTTCAAGGTTGAAATCCATGAAAATCACATAGACGAAGAAACCATATCTGCTCTTCAAAACAAACTTGCCAAGGAAGCAGGAGTGAGCATTGAAGAAGCTCAATACCTTTTCAGCGTTTCAAGGATACAGAAAGACATGTACGACGTTAACGACGATCAGATTTCCATTCTCTATAAAGACGGAACCATTAAAGACATAACTGATGCTTCCGATTTACTTAATGTGTCTCTGCTTTCCAAAAAAATACGTAAATATTATCTCTGTTATCAGCGTTTCTAAATAAAAATTGCTATATTTGCACAATTAATTGAAAACGATTTGATAAAAAAGATGGAATTTACCGCAAAACAAATTGCCCAGTTTATTCAGGGCACAGTGGAAGGTGATGAAAACGCCACTGTAAACACATTTGCAAAAATAGAAGAAGGAGTTTCTGGAGCTATTTCATTTCTGGCAAATCCTAAATACACCCATTATATTTACGATACAAAATCATCTGTAGTACTCGTTGACGAGACTCTCGAACTGGAAAAACCAGTTGAGAACACTACAATCATCCGAGTAAAGAATGCACGCGACTGCGTTGCTAAACTCCTGCAGATGTATTCTGCTGCACTTAATCCAAAGAAGAGTGGCATCGACTCTTTGGCTTTCATCTCTCCAAACGCAAAGATTGGCGAGAATGTATATATCGGAGCTTTCGCCTACATTGCTGACGGCGCTGTTGTTGGCGATGGCACAGAAATCTACCCACACAGCTACATTGGTGATAACGTTACACTCGGCAAGGATTGTAAAATCTATCCTAACGTAACTATCTATCATGGCTGCAAACTTGGTAACAACGTAACCATCCATGCAGGAAGCGTTATCGGTGCCGATGGATTTGGCTTCGCACCTAACGCCGAAGGAACAGGCTACGACAAAATTCCACAGATTGGTATCGTAACCATAGAGGATGATGTTGAAATTGGTGCCAACACATGTATCGACCGCTCAACAATGGGCAGCACATACATCCGCAAGGGTGTAAAACTCGACAACCTTGTACAGATTGCACACAACGACGAGATTGGCGAGAACACAGTAATGTCGGCACAGGTAGGTATCGCAGGTTCTACAAAAGTGGGACAATGGTGTATGTTTGGCGGACAGGTAGGTATTGCTGGCCACATCGAGATTGGCGACAAGGTGTTCCTTGGTGCACAGAGCGGTGTTCCTGGCAAGATTAAGGGCGGACAAACCCTTATCGGCACTCCACCAATGGAGCCACGAAGCTACTTCAAGAGTCAGGCTATCTTCCGTCGCCTGCCTGATATGTATCAGCAGCTCAACGAACTCCAGAAACAGATAGATGAATTAAAAAAGAAAACACAGGAATAATAAGCTTGTGTAAAACTTAAACAGAAAGATATTATGTCAAAACAAAAGACACTAAAGGGAAGTTTCTCTCTTTTTGGTAAAGGTTTGCATACAGGATTGAATCTCACTGTAACATTTAATCCTGCACCAGAGAATACAGGATATAAAATTCAGCGCATTGACCTCGAAGGACAGCCTATCATTGATGCCATTGCAGAGAATGTTGTTGATACTCAGCGCGGTACCGTTCTTGCAAAAGGCGAAGCACGTGTATCAACTGTTGAACATGGAATGGCAGCCCTTTATGCATTAGGTATTGACAACTGTCTCATTCAGGTTAACGGACCAGAGTTTCCTATCCTTGACGGTTCTGCAGAAATGTATGTCAAGAAGATACAGGAGATAGGAATTGTTGACCAGAATGCAGAAAAAGACTACTATATCATTCGCCACAAGACAGAGGTGAAAGACGAAGAAACAGGTTCTGTTATCACCATTCTGCCAGATGAGCAGTTCAGTATAACAGCAATGTGTTCTTTCAACAGCAAGTTCATCAACAGCCAGTTTGCTACTCTCGACAACATGGAAAATTTCCCAACAGAGATAGCTGCTGCTCGCACATTCGTCTTCGTGCGCGACATCATGCCATTGCTGCAGGCCAACCTCATCAAAGGTGGAGACATGGACAACGCCATCGTTATCTATGAAAGACAGGTTGATCAGCCCACTCTCGACAAGCTTGCCGACCTTCTGAAGGTTCCACACATGGATGCCAACCACATTGGCTACATCCAGCACCGCCCATTGATGTGGGAGAACGAGTGCACACGCCACAAACTGCTCGACATCATTGGCGACATGGCACTTATCGGCAAGCCTATCAAGGGACGCATCATTGCCACACGTCCTGGACACACCATCAACAATAAGTTTGCACGTGCTATGCGCAAGGAGATACGCAAGCACGAGATTCAGGCACCTATCTACGATCCTAACGAGGCACCTATAATGGATAACAAGCGTATCCGCCAGTTGCTTCCTCATCGTTATCCAATGCAGTTGGTTGACAAAATCACAGCAATGGGACCAACAAGTATCGTAGGTGTAAAGAATATCACAGCTAACGAGCCTTTCTTCGTAGGTCACTTCCCTGAAGAACCTGTTATGCCAGGTGTTCTCCAGATTGAAGCTATGGCACAGTGCGGAGGTTTGTTGGTGCTCAGTCAGCTCGACGAACCAGAAAGATATTCAACCTACTTCCTCAAAATCGACGATGTTAAATTCCGCCAGAAAGTTGTTCCTGGCGACACCCTACTCTTCCGTGTAGAACTTCTTGCTCCTGTTCGTCATGGCATCAGCAGCATGAAAGGCTATATGTTCGTAGGCGACCAGGTTGTATCAGAGGCAACATTCACTGCACAGATTATTAAAAACAAATAAATAAAATACGAGAAAAAATATGGCTAATCAAATAAGCCCACTTGCATACGTACATCCTGAGGCAAAACTCGGAGACAACAACATTATCGGTCCTTTCTGCTACATCGACAAGAACACCGTTATCGGTGACAACAACGTAATGCAGAATTCAGTAACCATCAACTATGGTGCACGAATTGGCAACGGAAACGAATTCATGCCAGGAGCAAGCATCTCTACAAAACCACAAGACTTGAAGTTCAAGGGTGAAGAGACCATTTGTGAAATCGGCGACAATAACAGCATCCGTGAGAATGTAACAATCTCTCGTGGTACAGCTTCAAAGGGCACAACCATTGTTGGCAGCAACAACCTGCTGATGGAAAACATGCACGTTGCTCACGATTGCGTTATTGGCAACAACTGCATCATCGGAAACTCTACTAAGTTTGCAGGCGAAGTTGTTGTTGACGACTGCGCTATCGTAAGTGCAACTGTTCTATGTCATCAGTTCTGTAAAATTGGTTCTTACGTGATGATTCAGGGTGGCTGTCGTTTCTCACAAGACATTCCTCCATTCATCATTGCAGGTAAAGAGCCAACACGCTATTGCGGTATTAACCTCGTTGGTTTGCGCCGTCGTGGCTTCAGCAACGAACTAATCCAAAACATTCACGAAGCTTATCGTCTGCTCTACTCAAAGGGTATTCTGAAAGAAGGTATTGAGGAAATAAAGAAAAACATTCCTATGAGTCCAGAAATTCAGTATATCATAGATTTCGTAGAATCATCTAAGAGAGGAATTATTAGATAAAATCAGCAATAATTCTTGCTGATAAAAAAGAATGAAGTCTTTAATAGTAATACTCGGTCCGACGGGAGTAGGCAAAACGGAACTATGTATTCAAGTAGCAAAACACTTGAATGTTCCCATCATAAATGCCGACTCCCGTCAGATTTTTGCAGAGCTGCCCATTGGAACAGCAGCTCCCACTAAAGAACAGCAGCAACAAGTAAAGCATTTTTTTGTGGGCAACCATCACATCACCGACTACTATTCTGCTTCGATGTACGAGCAGGATTGTTTAGCATTGATAGATGAGTTGTTCAAAACTTCGGATGTGGCACTTATGAGTGGTGGTAGCATGATGTATATTGATGCCGTGTGCAAAGGTATCGACGACATTCCAACCATCGACGACAACACTCGTGTATGGATGAAACAGCGCCTTGAAGACGAAGGACTTGAGAAACTGGTAGAAGAACTTCACCAGCTCGACCCCGAGCACTGGGCCATCGTTGACCGCAACAACCCACGAAGAGTGGTTCATGCATTGGAAATTTGCCACATGACGGGAAAAACATATACAAGTTTCCGCACCAATCAGATAAAGCAACGCCCATTCAACATCATAAAAATTGGGTTGAACCGCGATCGTGAGATACTATACAATCGCATTAACCAGCGTGTGCTGAACATGATTGACGACGGACTTGAAGAAGAAGCCCTACGAATGTTCCCGCACAAACAGCTTAATTCTCTCAACACCGTGGGGTATAAGGAAATGTTCAGCTATTTCGAAGGCAATATCGACAAAGCCGAAGCCATAAGACAAATACAATCCAACAGTCGAAGATACATGCGCAAGCAGCTAACATGGTTTAAGAAAGATGCTGACATATATTGGAACAACCCCGATAATATTGAAGAAATCATAAATTATATTGATAAACAATTGCTACTAAAGTAGTTTTTATTACTTTTGCACAGAATAGATAACTATTAAACTATGTCTAAGATAAAAAGATTTGTTAGCTGGATGCTACGCAAACTGCGCAACTTCTGGCCATGGTACAAAGGTCTTTATGTTGGGAAACCCTGGTGGAAGAAAACTCTCATTGGTTTCCTCTCATGTATTGTCGCACTGTTCATCTATCTGGGAATGGTCGATATGAACTTCCTGTGGCTCTTTGGTAAAAGCCCAGGTTATTTCTCCGGCATCATGGACCCACAAACCAATCAGGCTTCAGAGATATATAGTGCCGATGGAAAACTGATTGGAAAATACTTTAACGAAAACCGTACTCCCGTTAAATATGAGGAAGTTAACCCAGCTTTCTTTAAGGCTCTCATAGACACCGAAGACGAGAGATTCTACAAGCATTTTGGTATCGACCCAATAGGAATTTTCGGAGCTGCCAAGGATGCTATGCTTCACCACGATGGACGTGGAGCTTCAACCATAACACAGCAGTTGGCTAAGAATATGTTCCGTGTTCGCTCACGCTACTCTACTGGCTTGTTGGGAAAAATTCCAGGCTTGCGCATCCTTGTTATGAAGAGCAAAGAATGGATTATTGCTACCAAGCTTGAAACGGTTTACAGCAAGAAAGAGATTCTCACCATGTATGCCAATACCGTTGACTTCGGTTCCAACGCATATGGTATCAAAACTGCTGCAAAAACCTATTTTAATGTTTCGCCAAAAGACCTCACAACCGAGCAGGCTGCAGTTCTCGTGGGCATGCTAAAGGCAACAACCTACTATAATCCAAAATCAAATCCCGAGAATTCACTGGCTCGTCGCAACACAGTACTCAACAACATGGTGAAGCATGGCGACCTATCACGTGTAGAATACGATTCGCTGAAAAACATTCCTATCACACTCGACTTCAAGGTAGAAGAAAACTACGATGGACAGGCAAAATACTTCCGCGAGGCTATTGCCGACTACCTGAAAGACTGGTGCAAAGACAATGGATATGATCTTTATTCAAGCGGACTAAAGATATACACTACTATCGACACACGCATGCAGAAATATGCCGAAGAAGCTGCCAAGAAACAGATGAAACAGGTGCAACGCAACTTCGATAATCACTGGTCGATATACCGCAAAGAAAGTAAGAACTGGCTACGTCAGGAACCATGGGTTGACGAAAACGGACAGCCTATCCCTAACTTCATCCAGCAGATTGCAGAACGCCAGCCATTCTACAAGGATCTTCTGGCTAAATATCCTAATAACCCCGACAGCGTGAACTACTACTATAAGGAATGGATTCACCCTGTAAAGGTGTTCGACTACGAAAAGGGCACCATCACCAAGGATATGACAAGCGAAGACTCTATAAAATACATGACAACATTCATGCATTGTGCTATGCTGGCTATGGAGCCACAGACTGGTGCTGTTAAGGCATGGGTGGGCGATATCGACTTCGCATCATGGAAATACGATAAGGTAACAGCCATGCGCCAGCCTGGTTCCACCTTTAAACTCTTCGTATATACTGAAGCAATGAATCAGGGACTCACTCCTTGCGACAAGCGTCGCGATGAATATATCTCTATGCAGGTTTACGACAAAAAACAGCAGAAAGAGGTTACCTGGACTCCATCAAATGCCAATGGTTCATTTTCTGGCGACTCAATGCCGCTGAAGAGTGCTTTTGCAAAAAGTATAAACTCGGTTGCTGTGCGACTCGGACAAGAGATGGGTATCAAGCGCATCATAGAAACAGCACAGAAGATGGGTATCAAGAGTCCACTCGATGAAGCTCCATCACTGGCACTTGGTTCAAGCGATGTAAACCTGCTTGAACTCACCAATGCCTACTGCACCATTGCCGACGATGGTAAGCACCATGAGCCTGTTCTCGTTACACGCATCGTTGACAGAGATGGCAACGAAGTATATACCGGTCCTACCACCAGCGAACAAGTTATTCCTTACAAGAGTGCCTACCTGATGCAGAAAATTCTCATGAGTGGTACTCACGATGGCGGCGGTACATCAATAAGTTTTGCTGCAAGAGAATATGCAGGAAACTCATTCAAGGACACCGACTGGGGTGGCAAAACAGGAACATCAAACAACCACTCTGATGCATGGTTCATGGGTGTTAGCCCTAACCTCGTTGTTGGAGCATGGGTAGGTGGCGAATACCGAAGCATCCACTTCAGAACAGGAGCTCTCGGACAGGGTTCTAAGACTGCCCTTCCTATCTGCGGATACTTCATCAACTCACTCCTCTCAGACCCAGATTTCCAGAAATATCACGGCAAATGGGGCAAACCAAAAGACGATGATATCACAAGCGATATGTACGACTGCATGGGATATGTGGCACCAGCCAAAGTTGACACTACAGCCCACGACACACTGGTAAGCAGTCACGAGATTATCCTCGACGAAAACGGCAATCCTATCGAAAGCGAAAGCAGTTCTTCGCTCTCTGCCGAGGAAAGAGAAGGTTCTAAGCACAATGCCACCGAACCTAAGAAGGAGAAGAAACGCAAACCTCACGAGGAAGATGTGAACTTTGATGAACTTTAAGACACTCCCTCATCTCCTATTATCTTCTAAACTTCAGTAAATTATTGGCTGAGAATATAGAAAAAATCGATCTTGAAAATCAGGAGTTGCAGCAAGCACTCCAGATAATAAAATTTACCCGTCGCTCACTCTTCCTCACTGGAAAAGCAGGGACGGGTAAATCTACTTTTTTGCGCTATATAGCCCAAACAACCAAGAAAAAACACATCATCCTTGCCCCCACAGGTATTGCCGCAATAAACGCCGGTGGAAGCACTCTTCACAGTTTCTTCAAACTACCATTCCACCCACTGTTGCCCAACGACAGCCAATATAGCGTGCGCAACATACGCAAAACACTAAAATACAGCAACGAAAAGATAAAGCTCATCAAAGAGGTTGAGCTGATTATTATCGACGAGATATCAATGGTGAGGGCCGATATCATCGACTTCATCGATAAGGTGCTGCGAATATACTGCCGCAATATGCGCGAGCCTTTCGGTGGTAAACAATTACTATTAGTGGGCGATGTTTATCAGCTGGAACCAGTGATGAAAGATGATGAATGGCGACTGCTGCAACCTTTCTACACATCAAAATTCTTTTTCGATGCACACATCTTCCAGCAGTTTCAGTTGGTGTCGATAGAACTCAGCAAGGTGTATCGACAGAACGATCCTACATTCATCAACATACTCGACCGAATACGCACTTCGCAGGTAACCGCTTCCGACCTCACCCTACTCAATCACCGCGTAGGAGCATCTCTCGCAAACAACGACTCAAAGCTTGCCATAACTCTCTCAACACGTCGCGACACAGTTGACTTCATCAACAACGAGAAACTTGCTGAAATCAACGAAGAGCCAACAACATTTTACGGTATCATACAAGGAGAATTTCCTGAAAGCAGTCTGCCCACACCAATGGAACTCGAACTAAAACTCGGAGCACAGATTCTCTTCATACGCAACGACAGAGAAAAACGCTGGGTTAACGGCACACTGGGGATGGTGACGGGAATAGACATAGAAACTGGACTCATATACGTGAGAACAGAGAACGGCACTGATGTAGAGGTGGAGCAAGAGATATGGAGCAACGTTAAATATACCTTCAACGAAACAGAAAAGAAAATAGAGGAACAGGAGATTGGTACCTATCGACAGTTTCCACTACGCCTTGCATGGGCTATAACAGTACACAAAAGTCAAGGACTCACCTTCTCTCAAGTGAAAATCGACTTCACAGGAGGCGTCTTTGCTGGCGGACAAGCTTATGTGGCTCTATCGCGCTGCACATCACTCGATGGCATTTCACTACAAGAACCGCTACATCGCAACGAAGTGTTCGTACGCAACGAGGTAACCACCTTTGCACGCAACTTCAACAATCGCAACGCCATAAACAGCGTGCTCAAAGAGAGCAAAGCCGACAAGGAATACTACGACACTGTCAGAGCCTTCGCACAAGGTGATATGCAGAAAGCACTCGACAATTTCTTCCTTGCTATCCATAGTCGCTACGACATCGAGAAGCCCGCAGCCAAACGCCTCATAAGGCGGAAGCTAAACATTGTGAACACTCTGCGCGAGGAAAACGAAAAGCTGAAAAAGGAAATCAACGACCGACAGGCTTTCCTCAAGAAACTTGCCGTGGAATATGTTATGATGGGAAAAGAATGCGAAAAGGAAAAAATGTATGACGCTGCCATCAACAACTACGAGAAAGCCCTGCAACTGTGCCCCGACTATCCCGAGGCGAAAAGAAGGATCAAAAAGATAAAAGGGTAAAAAGCAGAATAATTCCACATTCCACATTCCTAATTCCACATTTTTTTATATCTTTGCATGCAAATTGCAACATTATGAAATCTGATATTGAAATTGCTCAGGAAACCGAGTTGAAGAACATCAACACAATTGCCGAAAGCATTAATATCCCAGAAGAGGATATTGAACAGTATGGCCGCTACGTGGCTAAAGTTTCTACTAACGCTATCAAAGTAGAGCAGATAAAAAAACATCATCTTGTTTTGGTTACAGCAATCAGTCCTACAAAGGCTGGAATAGGAAAAACCACAGTTAGCGTGGGATTAGCCTTGGGATTGAACCGAATAGGTAAAAAAGCTGTACTCGCCTTGCGTGAACCATCGCTTGGACCATGCTTCGGCATGAAAGGCGGCGCTGCAGGAGGCGGATACGCTCAGGTGTTGCCAATGGAAAAGATAAACCTGCATTTCACAGGCGACTTCCATGCCATCACATCGGCTCACAACATGATTGCTGCCCTACTCGATAACTATATCTATCAGCATGCCAACGAGGGATTTGCCTTGAAGGAAATTCTATGGAAAAGAGTGCTCGACATCAATGACCGTTCTCTACGACACATTGTAACTGGTATTGGGCCTTATGCCAACGGACTGGTGGCAGAATCAGGATTCGACATCACACCAGCCTCAGAGATTATGGCTATTATGTGCTTTGCTACTGGCATTGAAGACTTGAAACGCAGAATCGGCAACATACTATTAGGTTTCGACTACAACAACAAACCTTTCTACGTGAAAGACATGGGAGTGGAAGGAGCCATCACTGTGCTACTCAAAGATGCACTCAACCCTAATCTGGTGCAAACAACCGAAAACACACCTGCCTTTGTGCATTGTGGACCATTTGCAAATATTGCACACGGATGCAACTCTGTAGTGGCAACACGTATGGCACTCACCTATGGCGAATATGCCGTTACCGAGGCTGGTTTCGGTGCCGATCTTGGAGCCGAGAAGTTCTACGACATAAAGTGTCGCAAGGCATCATTACAACCTGCTATTACAGTACTCGTGGTTACATTGCAGGCACTGAAGATGCACGGCGGAGTGGAATACTCAAAGATAAAGGAAGCGAACGCCGAGGGAATAAAAGCTGGATTGTGGAACCTTGACAAGCATGTGGCCAACCTGAAGAAATTCAACCAAACAGTTGTTGTGGCATTCAACAAATATGGCGATGACACCGACGAAGAGATAAACATCGTGCGCGAACATTGCGAAAACAAACTTCACGTGGGCTTTGCCGTTAATAATGCCTTCATCGAAGGTGGCGAGGGAGCAAAGGAACTTGCCAAACTCGTTGTTTCAACCGTTGAAAACAATCCTTCTGGCAAACTGCAGAAACTATACCACAGCGACGACAGCGTAGAAGAGAAAATAACCACCGTTGCCAAAGAAATATATGGTGCAGGAAGAGTTACATTTGCTAAGAAAGCCAAAGATCAGCTCAAGCACATCGAAGAAATGGCTATCGAGCACTTCCCTGTATGCATTGCCAAAACACAATACAGTTTCTCTACCAATGCCAAAGCCTATGGACCCACCGACGGCTTTGAAATGGAAATTAAAGACATTGTAATCAACTCGGGTGCAGAAATGCTGGTACCAATAGCAGGCAACATGCTGCGAATGCCAGGACTGCCAAAAGAGCCACAGGCAAACAACATCGACATCGTAGATGGCAACATCATTGGTTTGTCGTAAGCCACTATCTCCGAATACTCTGAATACTCTGATTATTCGAGTATTCGGACTATTCCGAGAATTCTGATTATTCCGAATATTCCGAGCACTTAGATTACTCCGATTATTTTGAAGGGCCATATTGGTTTGTTTTTAAGTTGTAAACAATTATCACATCCTTAAAACCTTTTCCTTTGTCGTGCTTTTCTGCGGGTGTACTAAGAAAAAATTACTCGTGCA
>OCVV010923957.1_pt1 | contig 23369 bp, 38 predicted proteins | sample 1539721 | NCBI WGS metagenome assembly OCVV01 (sample SAMN02144230, study PRJEB22623) | gut metagenome | biome: sheep rumen | host: Ovis aries | place: New Zealand
CACCCCCCCCCCCCCCCCGTATGGATTCTGTTCAGATTGTTGTATTTGGGCCATGTGTCGATAATGTAATATTGTTCGACATTCAATCCCAATCCCTCATACTCTCATAGTCGATCTCGATACCGTCAATGTCCTTGATTGCATTATCCAGCCTTTCCCAATATTCCATCGTATCCGGCATATCTCCCGTGATCCAGCATTGGGGATTCATACCGTTATCATCGTACTCGATCTCCAACGATCTCATATCAATCTCAACGTCACAATAATCTGCTAATTGCCTTACTGCACCCATAAGAGATTCAACCGTCATAGCCGGGTCTACTTGGAATAATACCTCGCATAGTTCCATCATCCCGTCCTCCTGATTCCAATGATGATATAATCTTCGGGTATTCCGTCCGGGCAGTCCTCATGGCTCTGGATATAGGTTATACAGGCATAGACCCTCAACGGAACTTGCATATTGTCTTTGTAGTTGGGTACTTTCACGATCTCGTTATCATCATCAACACAATAGATTTTCAGCGTATCTCCGATCTTGTACTTCCAGTTATCCTTTCTGACAATGAATGTCTTGATTTCGTTATTTATCGCATCGAAAAAATCCTTGTGTATCTTAATCTCATGTTGTGTCATTCTTTCACTTCTCCATTAAGCCAGTCGTTACTCATTCTATCACGTTCTCTTTTTGCCACTTCACATACTCCTGATCTACATATCTATGGACCATATCTACCAATCCGTCAGCACATTCAGGGCAAAATTCGTATTTTCTTCTGTATTGCAGATTGTAGTTCAAATCCACACAAATCTTGGCACTTCTTACTCCATAAGGCCGGAATACTATGTTACCCTCAAACGTCTTTCCGCATCTGTCACAAGTCCACTCCCGTATCTTACTTTTTCTCATTCTATCCTGTCCTTATTTCCCGATTTTACTTCTGCTATCGCATTGGACATTCCGATCAACGATGCAGCCATACCTAGTGTTACCAATGTAGCTGTTTCATTCAACATCTTCTCTGCATTTTCTATTTCTTCCTTAGTGTACTTATGTTCTTTGAATGTCTTATACGAATCCTTACACATCCTCTGGAATATCGTAATCAATGTCATTCTTTCACTTCCTCTCTATATGGAATACCCACAATGGGATATGTCAATCTATGAGTATTCAGATTGAACCATATCTTATGGTTATCTTTATCATATCTGACCTTATCGAACATTATCCTGATACCGTTATATTCTGCATAGTACTTGCCGTAATATTCGGAATAACTTATCTTGTATTCCCCTACCGTTTGGGGTTTCTGCTCATATCTCGCTATATCCATAGCAACGATAAATTCCCTTAATACGTTCATTCCTTATCCCTCAACGGACAGCCTTTTGTTATTCCCTCATAGTCGGTTATCGGAATGTCTTTACTGGAATTGGGGTATCTGCACATGGCATACTCCGTATCCTTATAAGGACATTCGGAACATTTGGTGATCTCGTGATATTTGCCGTCAATCGTAGTGTATTTGGTCTTCTTCTTAGGGGATTTAATGACAATGGTTTCATCCTCGCACATTATGACGATCCCGGCATAACCCCACTCAATCACTTTGCAGTTCATCAAACGTTCATCGTTCTTCTTCTCCCTCTTATCGTAGGCTCTGAATGATTTTACCTTGCCGTACTTCTTGTCTTCATCTTTCTTGTAACCGCAATATTCACACATCATCGGCTGCTTGGTTATATCCAGATTGATAGACTGTCCGAAATTGTCGTTATTTTCGGATTTTACGCTTAGACTGATTAGACCATACATAGTCTGATTCAACGGTCTGTTTCCGGGGTATTCCCCTGATATAAGGTATGTTTCGTAATTCGCCACTTGATTGACGAACTCCTTAATGTCCTGTGTTCTGGCAACAAATGTCTTCATCTTCTGTATCTCCACTTGCCTTTCGGTTTATGTCTTGGCTTTTCGTTCTTTTCTTCCTTTCCGAATATATGTTCTATGAGTACTACCGCAACTACCGTACTCAATACGGTATTCACAACTTCATCCAGTTTTCTGTCAGTCGGCTGCAAACTCATTCAATCCCTTATGCATGATATACGCTACTCTGCTATCGTTCATGATGAAATAGATCGTATTACTGCTATATTCAACATCATCGAACATTATGGTTAAGTCGGAATCGAATGTAGCCATCCACATACCCACGCTTTTAGAATAGGATATGGCAATCTGCCTGACCCATCTTAGTTGGTTGGGATTGGCTATGGTTTCCCTCATAGCCTTTTTGATACATTCAACGTCTTTGGCGGTTGCCATCCGATCACACCCTTAGACAGTCAATATGAACGTCTGACAGTTTGCAGCCGTACTTCTTCGCCATGAGCCATACCTTGGTTTCGCTAGGGCAGTAGTCCTTAAAGGATTCCTTGTATTCTCCCTTTACAAAAACCTTGCATACATACATCTTTCATTCCTCCATGTAATCGTAATCGTTGTCGTGATTCTTGTCAGTGTGGACGTATGCACAATTTCCGCACTCCTTTACATAGTAGTTGTAACCGTACCAATCGGCAACATCGAATCCGTAGGATTCTTCATCTTTGTAGTGCTTGGTTTCTACAATCTTGTTGTTCTTCATAAGGTAGATTGTGAACATAGGCTTTTTCTCCTTGTGTATTAGTAAGACGTATCAACTATATATAGGTATGTATAGTGTAAACATAATCAATTGTATCTATGCTCTTGTTTCATACCCCAGATATTCTCATAAGCACTGAAATTAACGCAGTAGTCACAATCGCAGTAAAGACCTCTAACGACAACTAAATGCTTGCAGCTTACACACTTTTCAAGTTGTTTGGGATTCATCGGTCTTCTCCTTATAACATTCCTTGCAAACATAGACTGACGTATCTATCTTGTTCACTTTAATGTCCAGCCAATACCCGGACGTAATGGGCCTGTCACATAAGTAGCATAGTTCCTGTTTCATTCTTTCGCCTTTTGAACAATCGCTTGACCGGGATTAGCCATACCCATAAGAATCTGTCTTAGGAATGTATCTCCATCCCCCAGATCGACCCAATATACTTTCCGTTCCTTGTCATACCGTACCTTATCTTCCGGCACTCTGACTATTAGACTTTCATTTGCCATACAATAGAATATGTATGATAATATAAGTATTATCTTAGGCTTTTGTAAAAGGTTTCAGAAAAGGTTTCAATCGTTCTTACGGACAATCGTGTTTGCACACACTATCAATGCGCCCAGAATGATGAACAACGGCAGTAAGGCCAGTATTGTATACACTGCACCCTCTTTCTCATGGCTCTCCTTGATCGAGGCAGGCGCAATATAGCTGTCTGCATTGAGATCGGTCTTGACAACACAATCGGACGGTAGACCGTATGAGCCGGGATTGAGTTCAGTACCGCCCAGATTAAGGACCTCTTTTACTCCGGCCATAATAAGACTGGTACTACCGAATGTAGCACTGGATAGATTGACTAGGGAATCAAAACCACTACAATTACTAAACGCACCACTACCGATACTTGTTACACTGCTTGGGATAGTAAGAATACCATCGAACTTATTGCAATTATTAAACGCATTATTACCAATGGATGTAAGATTGCTAGGTAAGGTAAGAGTACCGTTGAATCCTCTACATCCATAGAATGTATTATCACTTATGTGTGTCACTCCGTTAGGGATATTAAGATCGCCAGTAAATCCAGTGCAATAATAGAACGCATACTGTTTAATACTCGTTACACTGCTTGGAATGGTAAGTGTTCCAGTCAGTCCAGTGCAATTATTAAACGCACCATAACCGATACTTGTTACACTGCTTGGAATGGTAAGTGTTCCAGTCAGTCCAGTGCAATAATAGAACGCAGTATCCTCAATAGAAATAAGATTACTAGGCAGTGTAAGAGTACCGTTGAATCCACTACATCTACTGAATGTATCTTTATAGATTCTTGTTATACTGTTGGGGATAGTAAGATTGCCAGTAAATCCACTGCATCCCTCAAATGCACTATCATATATTAGAGTTACAGATTCTGGAATCGTTAAATTGCCAGTAAATCCTGTGCATCCCTCAAATGCACTAAAACCAATAGACGTTAACGTATTTGGTAGACTAAGGGATGTGAATTTGTTACAGCTCATAAATGTTTCTTGACCTACCGCGCGTATTCCATCCGGGATTATAAGTGATCCAGTAAATTGCGTTTCCCTAAACGCATAACTATCTAAACTAGTAATTCCCGAACCCAATGTAAGTGTACCGTTAAGTCCACTACATCCATTAAACGCATATTGCCCTAGATATGTTACACTATCTGGAATACTAAGACTGCCAGTAAATCCCCTATCTGTACTAAATGCATACTGTCCGATTGATCTTACTGTGTTAGGTATGACAATACTGCCAGTAAATCCTGTGCATCCTGAAAATCCATAATACCCTATTTCAGTCAATCCAGTAGGCAGTGTAAGAGTACCGTTGAATCCACTGCATCCTCTGAACGCACTCTGTTCTATCTTAGTTACACCCTCTGGTATGACAAGATTGCCAGTAAATCCGCTGCAACCATAAAAAGCAGATCTATTGATGGTCGTTACACTGCTAGGAATGGTAAGAGTACATCCACTAGCTAACTGGCTATTCTGAACAATCGCATAAGACGAACTATTACCACCCATTCCGACAGTCGTAACCGTATAAGTGTTTCCGTTAGCACTTACTGTACTAGGTATGTTCAATGCAGTAATGTTGGTAGCCGTGTTACTTACAATCGTTGCATTTGTACCATATACATCGAAAGTCCAATTTCCGTCAGTATATGTGCCAGTGGCTGCATCGCTATCATCTGCATTATCCATCATAAGATACAATGATCCTACCGTAAGGATTGCGATTATAGGCATAAGATATTTCCAGTTCATTCACTCAACCCCCATTTGACCTCGTTGATATAATCGGGTGCAGATTCGGTCTGCATAACAAGTCCGATCTCCGGATTGATGATATTGTTGTATGCGAATACCCCGGCAAAAGAGCCGAAAGCTGCCAGTTCATGGCCCTCGGTCTTCAATCCGGCAGTGGAAAATGTCGAATAAACACCGTCTGCATTGGGATAGTAAGACCATTCGGGTACGGAAGTGATCGTATTAGTTCCATCGGAAATAGTTACAGTTCCCCCTGCGCTTGATATGGTAACGTTGTTACCCATATCGGTTCTTGCAGTGTTCTCTCCGTCCTGTTTTACGACATAAAGCGAACCGTTTTTGCTAGCCATACACATAACGTTATCAGCATAGATCAGCATATCATCGGCAGTTCCCGACATAGTATCGACAGTGAGATTAGTTCCGTCAGTGGATACCGTCACACTGTAATCTGTGCCAGTTCCGTATGCCAGCCTTATCCACGATGCACCGTCATTCTCTATGTCAACCGATTCCTTAGTGATCCCATCCAATATCGGTATGAGTACTGCGCCAGCCAATATAGCTGTGAGCATTACCGTGATAGTCATGGTAATCAGTTTAGAATTTTCGGATTCCATACTGAATTATATCTCTGACACTATAAAAAGGTAAATAAAATAATGTAAGATGATATATGATTGGGGGATGAATCCCCCTTAAATCGTTTAGTTAGGTTCAGCCGTAACTGTCACGTTGAACTCATGGGTAAGAAGTTCCTCGTAGGCAGCGTTATAACTGGCTCTGTCCTCAATGGTATTGGTTAGACCCAACGTGTTAAGATTGACCCTAGCGACATCGAATGTGATGTTGATTGCAGTGGCCGTATTGCCAGCCACATCCTCGATCGCAACGTCCGATACGGTAATGAATTTGTCAAGTACACTGTCAAGAGTAACGTGTGCGTTAAGATCGAATGTCTTATCGCTGTCAGTGAAGACGGTAACGTACATCGTCCTAGTGAACGTTCCGACATTGGTATAAGCATTGAACGAATTTCCAACGACAATCTCCGTCACGACTGAAATATCCTCATTGGTTGCCGGAAGTTTGGCAGTAAGGACATTCTTATTACTGTCAGTGTAATCAATGGAATAATTGTATCCGTCAATGGGGTTATCGTCTAACTCTACAAACGTCTGCGTATATGCGTATGCAGCGCCAGTAAGACTTACTGCACATAACATGAGCAGAATGACTGGAACAAGAAGTCTTTTCTTGCTCGTACTGGAATCAGGGTAGTAATCATCCATAATTATATCATATATTGTATGATTAAAAAGATTTCGGGGAATCATCCCCGATAAAGTGTTTCAATAGTTATCGTAATCGTAAGGATCGTTAGAACCGCCCAACATTCCCACTCCTGCGGTTCTGCGAAGTACGAATAAGATAATACCGATAATCAGCAATATTGGTAGTACCGCCAACAAGGGAAATATATCATCCCAATCATTATGTCCGAACCTCAACGTTATGGATTGCGAATCTGTCTGATAGGGATTCTCTGATGTTGCTACGATGTTCAGCGTATAATATCCGTTAGGCGCAGTGATCGAGATTGTCGTACCATCCCAATCCATATATTCTGGATGATTGCACGTTACCGTGATGGTAGCCGGGATATTGGTCTGGGGGGTATAACTCCACGTTCCCCCCTCCGTTACCTCCGTATCATACTCATAAGCTGCACCGTCCATGATGAACGGTATCAATACGCACATAACCACGATAGTACCTACTAATGCCAACGATATTGTCAGTGATACCCCTTTCGGGGTAAAATCCTGTTCTCCATACATACTATCATGTTAAGGGGGATTTCTCCCCCTTATGGTTTTAAGATACTACTGCATCCGTGTAAGGGTTACTAGTGAATATCAGTTTTGCCACGATAACGACATTGAACGTTACATCGACAGTCTGAGATATGCCGTTGACAGTTCCGGTAAGTCTGACAGTCACGGTAACGGGGGATGAAGTGACGTTTCCAGCAGTACCGCTAAGAGTACCGTCAGCAGCGACTTGCACACCCGTTCCTCCGTTGTCAACCATACTCCATTCATAGATTCCAGTTCCGAATCCGTTGTAAGTCAGTGCAACTGTTTCCGATGCACTGTTGGGGATCGGTCCTCCTGTCCATAGATACAATGTAGTGGGGTTAGCAGATGCAGTAAGAGGGGGAATGACAGTAAAGTTGATCTCCTGAATCTCCGTCTGATTAGGTTGGGTAGTGGTTGCAGTGATTATCAGTGTATATTCGGTAATCTCCGTCACGCTAGGTGCAGTTCCGGTGATCTGACCTCCTGAAAGGGTAAGCCAACTTGTAGCGTTACCGCTTAACGTGAATGTTGCATCAGGGAAGTTGGAAGTAGGGGTATAAGTCCATGTCTGGCCAGGTAACATATCCACTGAATATGTATCCCTCATGAAGTTGGCAGTAACGGTTCTGTCAACACTGACAGTGCCGGAAGTGTTAGACCAATTCATGAATACATTTGATCCGATAGGGGTAGCAGTAACCGTTTTAGATGGGTTAGCGATAGTGATGGTATCTCCGTTAACGCTTAAAGTTCCCCCTGATACGATATACACATAATTATCGGATACCGTTCCGTAAGCATAGTTGTTGGATGCAAATGTGACTATGCAGCTATCATAGATATTGGTTGCATAGTACCCGACATATCCGTTATCGGTACTGCCTGCCGTAATAGTCAAAGAAGATGCATTGTAAACATTATGCATATTCAAATCGCCTTTAAATGCATCAGTACCAATGGTAGTCAAAGTTCCGGGTAAAGCGACTGAATCCAGTTCGTTATTCTCAAACGCATTTTCTCCGATTGATGTTACGTTAAGAGGAATGGAAAGCATACCCATGAATCTGCATCCATTAAACGCATATCCGGGAATGGTTGTAAGATTCTCTGATAAAGTAAGTCTGCCATTAAGACCAGTACAACCAGTAAATGCACTAGACCCGATACTTGTAACACTGTTAGGAATGATAAGATTTCCCGATAATCCCCTACATCCACCAAACGCATTGATTCCAATAGTAGTCAATCCGCTAGGTAGGGTAAGTTGGCCGGATAGACTGGAACAATTATGGAAAGCTGTTTGACCGATGGATGTTACGGTATCTGGGAGGATAAGTGTACCAGTGAGATTAGTGCAATTGTAAAACGCATTAGCACCGATTGAAGTGATCCTGCTATTCGGGGATATACCCAATGCTGAAAATCTACAATCTTTAAATACACTATCCCTAAGTTCTGTCAATCCACTACCAATCGTAAGTGTTCCTCTCATTCCCTGACATCCCTCAAATGCACTAGTACCCATAGTGGTAACGGTATTAGGGATTGTAAGGTTTCCAGATAAACTGGAACAATGGTTAAACGCATTAGTACCAATGGTTGTCACACTGTCTGGAATGGTAAGTGATCCAGTTAATCCACTGCAATTGCTAAATGCATTATTACCGATTCTAGTGATAGAATCAGGAATAGTCAATGAACCAGTAAATCCACATTTTTCAAATGTCGAATCATCTATCACTGTAATATTCGTACTCAATGTAAGATCGCCATCAAATCCGGTACAATAATAAAATGACATTCTGCCTAAATCGGTAACACTATTAGGAATTACAAGATCGCCAGTGAATCCAGTACACTGATGGAACGCAAGATTACCGATACTTGTTACTCCATTAGGGATAGTCAGTGATCCAGTGAATCCACTACAATTATAGAACGCATTATAACCAATAGAAGTCAATCCGCTAGGTAGGGTAAGAGTTCCAGTCAGTCCACTACAAAGTTGAAATGCATTATTGCCGATAGTAGTAACACTACTCGGAATTGTAAGAGTACATCCATTAGTAGACAATTGGTTATTTCTTACGATAGGTGATTGATAAGGGGTCGGACCAATAGCCGTAACCGTATAAGTATTTCCGTTAGCACTGACAGTGCTAGGGATATTCAATGCAGTAATATTTGTGCCAGTATTACTAATAATGGTCGCATCAGTACCTGATACATTGAAAGTCCAATCTCCGTCTGTGTATTGCCCGGTATCTGCATCAGTCGTATTGGATTGTGTTAAAACACATCCTCCTGCGATAAGTGATGCAACTATCCCGATCATTATCAGAATCGTTGTATTTTTCGATAACATCTAGATTACCTCAAACTGTTTGAAATAGAATACGGTTGAATCTATTTAAATATGGTAGGGCCGTAAGGCCCTTAAATTGTTTAGAACGGCCACCAATTAGTCACTGCCGATAAACTCTGAATCACACCTAATATCGCTACTAGTACCAATGCAATCTGATTATCCAGTGCGATCACGATGATAGCAGCGTACAAGGGCATCGAAATCATAAGGGATGCTATGACACCTACCCAACCGTCAATGTCATACTTATCAGTGATATTGAACGAGAATAACGCATACAACGTTTCCAGAATGTTGTTGAGATTAAAGTCATAAGTGGCATTGTTGATACTGGACGATGCGATAGCATCACTTGTTACCATGACACTCCAATATCCCTGATTGTAACAAGCCTCCGGGGATACCCCGTTGGCTATGCGTATGGCATCAAGGCGAATGGTCAGATGCATAGACACATTATTGAAGACCATATCGAATGTACTGGAATATGTGGCCTGATTGAACTCCCTAAGAATGTCAGTAGCAGTAAGGTAGGACAATCCGGTATCACTTCCCGATATAGTGAGCTGCCCTGCGATCCCATTATAGGTTGAATACTGATACCATATAAGGCTCAAAGAACTGCTACCCTTTTCAACGGTTGTTTCGATTCCCCCTACCTCTGTCTGATACGATCTCAATGGGCCGAAAGCGTATCTGTACCCCGTGTACTCATAATAGTATCCGCTATCCGTGATGGTCTTACCTCCGGGGGTAAAGAACACGGTTGAGATATGTTCGTTACACATAGCCACATTAGTGTATAGGCTGGCCTCCGAATAATCATAATAACCGCCCTGTTCGTGATGGTCTGGGTTATTCCATACCCATCTGGCTGCGGTATGGGATAAATCATCCTCTGATACTGACGTATAATAATACAATCCGTTATCCATCAATTGTACCTTATATGGAGATATGGCTGCGCCTGAATCGGGGTTATACTGCTCTGGGGAATACTCAACGACTTTTGCACCGTATATCCAGCCGTCCGGGGTATATCCATAACTGCCTCCGTCAAACGGTTCATAGATTCCCACTAATGCCCATACTTCGGTAGCTGCCGTGACAGTGCGCCCGGACGATAGATAATAGTCCTGTTCCAATTGAGCAATCTGCTTATCGTATTCTCCGTCTTCCATGTGCATTGGCACATATAATGAGAAAAATGTAGGAACTGCAAACATTATGATTAGTGCCATCATAATCATTTTCATTGTCAGTTCCGAATTTCCTCCACCGAACTTCATTCTACCACTCTCATAGAATCTGATCCTTAGCTGTTACTGCCAATCCGACCACGGATACGATAATAAGCAGAATAGTCATTGTTTCCGGCAATATCTTTAATGCAGTGAATACCAACGTAATAGGTAACATCATAGCGAATGGTACGACTAATGACTTCTTCATGAACATAGCGAATACTACCATCATAACGATACTGAACATTACCATACCTGCTATCCCGGTATCCCCTGCAAAAAAGGAATCTGCGATCAATCCTATTAATGTAGTTACATCAATCAACTTACCACCAACAAACTAAATGCTATGACAATCGAACCTATGAATACGAGCCAGTCATTAGTTGTCATAGATTCCTTGAACATAGTAAGTATCACACACAATATCAATAACATTATTCCGATAAATAACAATAAGGTTGCGTTCCAGCTTAAATCCCATCCCGGATTCCATACCTTTTCGGTAGTATTAATCACTTTAATCTCGGATGCAGTCGAGGAAAAATACCACGTTCCAGTACCCCCTATGACATAAGACGTTGTTTGTCCAATATCCAGATTAGTGACTTTACCATCTGCGGATGATAGATAAACGTGTTCGTTGATAAAGTCAATCGCCATGCCGGATAACTTGATGTAATAATCAACATTCTCTGTGACTTCTTCGGTAGATTCGACTTCGTTACCCAAATCGTCAGTAGTTGTGATCGGAACTGTCGTTGTCCTCTGGACCGTTACCTTGATAGTTCCGTCAGTCACATCGTAAGATTTACCGTTGATTGTGATAGAATCCCCGTATGCAACTACACCCTGAATGAGTATGCGTAATTTATCCTTGTAATCGGCAAAATAATTCGCCACATTGATACTCGGATTACCCCATAGATAACCCATTGGGTCTGTCAATACCCACGTTTCCGCTATATACATCTTCACATCGTTACCGTTGACTGTAAGTTTGGTAATGATCGGGATAGTTCCAGTGTATTTATAGAACGGAATATCGTATGTGAATGATGTTGCAGTATACGTCATTGAGTTGGGGTTTCCGTTAGGATCGACTTCCTCCGTGATTATTCCCCTTGCATACAATTCTCCCGTTCTCTGGGATGCAGTGATAACCAATCCCTTGTAGTTGCCTATGATGGTATAACTATCATCATTGGAATATACGATATATTCCGAACCGTCCATACCAATCTTGATAGTAGGGCCATCATTGTTGAGTTTGACAGTTCCAGTACCCTTGAACAAAAAGGTTATCTCGGTATTCTGGAATGATGAATTGGCTGCGGTATTGGACCATACTGCCTCTCCGTCAATATCCATGTACTTGTTAGGACTTAGGTAGACTGCCGGGATTACTCTATATGTCCTTACTTCCAGTGAATAAGCAGTACTCGATGTAGAATAGATCAAAATGTTACTCTCATTCCATACCCTGTGATCGGACGAATCGTAAGCGTTCCACTGTTGGGTTGGCCTGTCGTAACGTAGGTACTCAATATCTGTCGATACCCTACCTGTGATAGCGGTCTGACCTGTGTAATTCTCTTGATTATCTGCTACTGTTCTTGTAACGGAATATGTACTGGTATATCCTCCGATATACCCAACATCCCCAGATGTTATGTAGATTCTCATATTGTGTACGGGGGTAATACGGTTAGCAGTCAGCAAACTGGATAGATCATTGTAAAGGAATAATTTGTTATCTCCCGGACTTGCCACAATATTATCATTCAGTTTGATACTGTATGAATTATTAGATGGACGTGCGATTGATGTTGACGGAACATCGTAATGAGTAGTCTGTCCATATCCTCCCACTGATTCCCCATATCCCGTATTTGTCGTTACTTCGTATTTGTATAACTTACCTTGTAATTCAGTTGCGGTTGGCATATATACTGAAAAAAACACTTTATCGGAATCGGATAAAGTTGTCTTCAATGAGTTCCTTAACGGTATGGTATCAGGCAGATTATGACGGCCGTTATAATGTCCGTTTAGGATATACCCATGTTCAGCATAATTGTAATCTACTGTTTGGGGATCATAGACTGTTTCAGCCTCTTTATAGACGTACTGATTAGTCTGCGTTCCAGTCAGTTTGACATTGGTTAGGTCTATATCTCCCGTCCATCCAGTCACATTATAGACCGAGTTAAATATTTCCGATGCACGCACCGGGGATGAATTGGCAGCAAATAACGCATCCACACTACCGATGTTGGTATATGTTGTCTTAGTGGTACTCTGATCGGTTACATTGAACATATATCCGACACCCCCCACAAGAATCAATGCAACAATCAGTGCGACTGCGCCTTTATTTACGGATTCCATACATATAAAATCGGTTTTCAGTATATATGGGTTATTTAAAAAAAGAAAAAAAATAAAGGGTTTTACCCCCTCTTTCGAGGGGGATTTTTTGTTCAATCACTTTCCGAATCAGTACCTCTTCTTCTGGATGAACATATAGACGATCATCATCAGAAGTGCGAGGACAAGGAAGACAGGAAGAACCTCGACAAGGGTTGCCAGCATAGTACCCTTCTGAATAGGATAGGTTGCACCCTCAGGAGTACCGTTAGTTCCAACCATTCCGTTGATGATAGGCACAGCGACAGCTGCGACAACGATAGTGCCGATCACGACTGCCACAATATCGCCAGTAAAGGATTCCATCTTAGCCATTTTTCATGCCTCCGTTATCAGAATTTCCTCTTCTGGATGAAAAGGTAAACGATCATCATAAGGATGGCGAGGACAAGGAAGACAGGAAGAATATCGAGGATAGTCTTAGTGATTCCGGTTGCATCTGCGGAAACGGAAGTAATGACAGGCACAGCGACAGCTGCGACAACGATTACCGCCACGACCACGGAAACAATGTCAGAAGTAAACGAATTAACGTTTGCGCCAGAAGATTTAGATTTTGCTTTTGCCATAGTAATACACCTTTTGAACATTTGCCAGATTACTCGTCCTTATTTTTAGTATAGGTCTTGATAACTCCGATTATGATTCCAATGATAGTCATTGTGATAACGACACTCAAAAGAGTAGTATAGCCGGATACCTCACTACCAAATTCCTTAGTAAGAGCGTCAATCTGTTTGATGACAGTAGGTAGGAAAGCCGAGGCAATAAGCACAACAGCTATAAGTGCCGTCATGATGCTATTGATGGTCTTATCCATTAAGTCTGCCATGTATAAGTGATGTTTTTGGCAATTATTTAAGGGTTTTTTATAAAAAGTTTGATATAATCTTATATAATATGTTAATGTCTTATTATATCTCATTCCATCTTCTTATCTGCTCGTCCGTAAATTCCTCGAATTTGAACATGACCTCTTCGGGTTGCATACGATGGTCTAAACCGTATTGAGCCTGCGGATATGTAAGACATAAGGCTATGCAGATTCCGGCATATTCGGGGGGAATCTTCTTCCAACGGGGGTCTGATTCAATCGTTTCCGATATTTCCGTTTCTAAGTCCATCTTCAACGTCCTCTACCGATCTTGCCAATATCCATATCCCCCCGGCCTTTTGAATTTCCCTGCCTCTCTGCAACTGCAATTCGGTAGGTCTTCCAGTGGGGGTCTTGGCCTCTATACCTACGAATCTGCCCTGAACACAACAAATCAAGTCGGGATCGCCCGGCTTGGAGAACGGTCCTCCCTGAACGGCAGACCAATATCCCCCAATCCGGGTAATGTAGTCCTTAATCTGTTTTTTTATCTTCTGTTCCGGGGTTGGCATTAGTCGGCCTCTCTGATACAGTCGCATAGACGATACCCAACGAAATCATATCCCCTACCTCAACGGGCCACCAATGGGGTATGGTTGCGTAAGCAGCATCCTTACTGCCAACCTTGACATAACTTGTTTCGTGATATGTCGTTTTGTCGATCTTCGCCTCCAAATGGACCAAATCGCCCTTTCTGAATCCCCATGCTTTCGGAATCCAAACAATCTTACTGGACGGACCAAACTTCTTGACGATGAATGTTTTTAGGAACATATTTACTCCTTGACATACTGCGGCTGCACATCTTCGCACGCATCTGCGATCTCGTATTCCTCGATTGTGACTGGATCGAAATGGTAAATGTTGGGGGAAACCCTTTCCACTCCGTCACTGCCTTTCCACGGTTTGCTCATTTTGACGGTTGCCTTGACGATATGCTTTTCCATGTCGGCAGGGGATAGGATACCCTTTCCGCTTTCAGGTCCGGCCAGTGCGTGTTTAAGACTGTTAAGAGTTCCGTAGACTACCTTGCTAGGCTCTTTATTCCTCATAAGGTTGAACGTCAGTTTGCTGGATTCCTCTTTCGTCAGCGACTTGAACGTAATCACGAATTTCATATTGATGGGTGTTTCAGTCTGATCGACTTCCGGCAGATACATAGCCGATTCGATGTATAGCAGGTGTTCTCCCTCGCTAAGTGGGGGTAAATCCTTTACTTCGTAGTTGCTCAAATCCCAATCTGTCATTTTAAACTGCATATCTTTTCACTCCTTGAATATCAGTGTGTTAACGGTGTTTGTCTTAACATATTTCGAGTAGTCCAGTCCGTCTACGTCAGCCAGTGCGTAATCGAATGTTTTTCTTTCCGACTTCCTGATAGTGGCCGGGCCGGATTGGGTCAGATTCCATGTAACCATTATGTCCTTGATCCTCTCTTTCAATTCTTCCTCTCTCTGGATATTCTCTTTGTTCTTATCCAGATAGAACTTGTTTGCAGCTTTAAGGTTGCCGTATTCCCTAATCATCCCATCCAGTCTTTCGGTAGTGCCGGAAATATCCCTTAGATGTGTCATTACCTCAACGTCACGGGGATTGTCCGTAACGCTGGTTGAGATACCTTTCGCAATCGTGTTCTTGTAAAGTTCCCTCAACTGTTCGATAACCTCTGCGGTCTTCTCTCTGTCAATCTTCACTTCAAACAAAAAGCAGTTGGTACTGTTGGGAATCCAGCCGTTAGGATTCTTGTAATCATCGTATCCGACTACTCCCAGAACGAAATAGGCTCTGGTCTGTTTCGTGATGAAATGATTGTATAGTGCGACTTGCCAGTAGTAATGTTCGGGCGGTCCGTTGAGCCATGCGCTCGGATCACGGGCGGTCTTGACTTCCAGAATGTAATCCGATCCCTAGCACGATACGATTCCGTCCACATGGCCTGCGAACACATCGTCCTCGAAATCGCTTGCCCAATCCTCATGGCTGCCTTTCCTCTGCTCATAGACTTCCTCGGCCTTGAACACATTACCCAATTCAGGGTGTCTGGCTATGACATAATCTATGATACGTTCTTCCAGTGCCTTACCGACTTTGATAGCAGGCTTGTCACTCAAATCCTCATTCCATACTCCCATAAGTTTGGTAGTTGTTGTGAATGGGGTTGCATAAGGGGATACTCCCAATAAGCCTCCCATAGCAGTTCCAGTGATCTTCTGTTTGTAGCCGGAATGGGTTATGATTCTGCCGTCCTCGATTTTGTAAGGGGTCTTGGGTGCTATCCAGTTAGTCAGAATCCCGCCTCCGTTGAACCTTTTGTCACATTCTGTTCGATATTCCTTACGATTCCCATAAGATAGTGAACGTCTGCCGGATTGGACAGTGCATCGTACAATTCCTGAACCTTTTGGTACTCGGATTCAACGATCTTGCCGTCCTCATACCACTTAACGACCTTTTCCAAACTCCTATCGGCTGCTTTCCTTTCGGCAATCGTCAGCGCATTGGGGTTAGATACGGCCTTTACGGGGATTTTGGGTAGGTGTTCGGGTGCAGATACCTTTTTCACGGTTTCTTCGGTTTTAGACGGGGTTTTGGCGGTTTCAGGCATAGCCATAGCCGACAGTTTATTGACAACTTCGGCCTCGGCATCTTCCTCTGCATCGTTACCGTCATTGATCTGGAATTTTCCGGTCATGTAGCAGTTGTATGCGTATGCGACTGCCGTCTTGGGTGCGTGAATATCATCTGCGCCAGCGAATCCCACGGATACTGCGGAATCCTGTGAACCGTCCTCAATATCGGTCAGGATGAACCTTACCTTTACTTCGTAGGTCTGTCCGTAACCCTTGCCTGCCAGATCGGGATGGATTTTGGTTTCGATTACATCCTGTCCGAAATCAACCTTATGTTTCGCCCATAAGGGTGCGAACTGCGTTCTGATTTTATCTCCCGATACGAATGGGATCATCTTCCCGGCTTTCGGGAATGACTTATCGGGTGTCCAGTCCAGTTTAAGGGAATCCTCCCTAATACGCTGGATTTTCTCATATATAGGCATTTTTTGTAACCTCCATATTAGGTAATTGAGTATAGGCGAATATGGTATTTATACATTAGGGTATTAGAAATCGTCAGCGATCTCTTTCTGTTTCGCCCATTCGTCCAGCATTTCCCTTGTAACGTCCACTCCGGCCCTTACGGTGTCGGTTGCCTTTTTCTCCAACGTTCCTTTGGTTGCTATCCAATAGTACAAACACTTCTTGGTCTGGCCTTTACGTCTGATACGGGCCTTAGACTGTTCCAACAATAGACTGGATGTTGTCGGTTCATAGAATACCATCGTATGACTTACGAACAAATCAATACCTACCCCTCCCGACTGGTACTGACATATCAGATACTTGGCATCCCCGAACTGGAACTCCCTCCATGTATCTGTCTTCGATCTTCCGTCATAGACTACGGTCTTGCCGTACTTCTTGCAGACTTCCTCGCAAACGTCTATCGAATGACGGAAATTGCAGAACACAACGACTTTATCCTCCGTTGAATCCAGAATGTTACCCAATGCCTCCGGCTTATTGGTAGTGTATTCTCTGGGTTCTTCTTCTTCGGTTTTCAGGAATCCAGATACGACTTCCAGCAGCTTGACATAACGTGATCCTCCCGTTTTGAGTTCCATGTGGTATTCTTCCACTCTCCCGGCCAGAATGTCACGGTAAACGGGGATTGTGGTATTAGGCAGCTCAACATCAATCGGAATGTCTAATGAATCGGGCATATCGTAGCAGGTATCCAATCTCGCTACGATTCCGTAATTCCTCATGAGTTCTCTGCACTTCTCAACGTTATATGCGTTAGGCTTGTTGAAATAGTCATATCCTGTGACTAACTCCGAACAAAACTCCTTGTACGATCCCCATAAATCCGGGTTAAGGAATTTGAGCTGTCCGTACAACTTCTTAAAATCTTCTCCCCCTCCCCCTCCCGATACGGGTGTTCCTGATAGGATGTATCTTCTCTCGGTCAGATAGCACATTTGCAGCGCAATCTTCGTCTGGGTACTGTCATGTGCGCCCAATCCCTGTGATTCATCAACGATTATAGCACCCCATTCGTGCAATATATCAGGACGGATTTTGAGAACTTTCTTCTTATCAATCGTTCCATCCCTGTGTTTGATCTGGGTTTCCACTCTCTGATAGGTCTTCTGGAATGAACGGATAGTGACTAGATTGTGCATTTGCCTTACCCCGTATGCGGTATATCCCTTGAATTGCAGCATTTTGTCTATTGCGGATTCCCACGATGATACGATACTGGCCGGGCAGATAACCAATGCGTTCTTGATCCCCCCGTTCTTCACTCCCTTTTTGAACGACTGATAAAGCCAGTCCAGAACACACATGGTCTTTCCAGTTCCGGCCTCATAGAATATTCCCAACTGGTATGAGTTCTCCATCATATCGCTTGCATACTGCTGATGTTTCGCCAACTTGTATAACTGCGCCATGTTATCACAATACATACCTTGTTCTGGTTGTCGTTCTGTCGTTCACTACCCATTGGACGGTCTTGGTCCTCAAACAATATTCGTTACGGATACGTTCAACGAACTTCTTTCTGGATAGCGGTTGAGATAAAGCATGACGGGTATATTCGACATAAGCCTCATACAAATTGGTTGAGTAGCAGTATTCATCGTCATTGGCTATCTTGCTGGCAATCTGGTATCTATCCGGGGTATTGAATGTCGCAATCAGGAAATCCAGTACGCTGTCCTGTGTCATGTACTGTGTAAGTTCCAGTTTCATCTGTGGACTGATCGTAAATTCCTTGCCGTTCTTCACGAACAAGTTGTAAGCTGCCAATGCCCTGTTCAGTATCCAGCTTTTGCTTTCGGGTGTAGTCAGTTTCCTTTTAAGGTCCGGTTCAGTCTGTTCTATCCTGCATGGAACGACATACAATCTGCGGTATAATCCGCTTGACGCATCCCCGAAATCGGGAATGGAATTTGTGACGAATAAGAACTTAGCCATGTTCTTGATATAGAACGGGTCTTTGTGTTTCTTCTCGACCATCACTTCATCCCCCTCTGACAAACGTTTGATAAGTTCTCCGTCAAAACGGGTTTCCTTTGCGCTTGCGCCTCCCGTTTCCCCACAAATGTTAAGCTGTTTGCCGTCCAGTTCTGCGGTTGAGAATTGAGCAGTCAGCTGGTTTATCCCCATCTTGGCGATATTCTCCTTGCCCAATATGGCTGCGATCGTTTCAGCCAGCGTAGATTTACCTGTCTTACCCGGACCGTAGATGTTGAACAATGCAGGGGGGTACATATCACGCTCGAACAAAATGTATCCGACCATTTCGTAGAAAAAGTCCAGCGTTTCCTGTGCCGGGATTATCCCTTTGAGTATGGTATCCGTCTGATCGCATTTCTCTATGTCGGGTCTGTATTCAGTGTGGATATATCCTGTCACGAACAAATGGGGTGTGAACGGTAATAACTCCATGGAACTGGTATTGAGAATACCGTTCTCGAACGGAACTAGTTGGCCTCCGTCCTCCGGGGTGTAAAGATATTCCGAATCAGCATCGGGGAACGGTCTTAATGCAGCCTGCACCCTTAGAACCGATCTCGCTACGGATAAGGTATTCTTGACTTCGTATTCCGTTGGGTATAATGGGATTCCCGACTGTGAACACGCATCGTTTATCAGGTCCTTAATGTCCTGTGTCGATATGGTATTGTAGATACGTCCATCGAACTTATACCATGTTTCACGGTAGAATAGGATCAATTGCGACATTAGGTAATCAACGACTTGCGGTAGATTGTAATTCAGACTTCCTTTCGGTCCTACCCGGATTATCTCATACTCCCTAGAACTAGGTAATTTGAGCTGTAAAGGTTGGTACGATCTGCAATCAGGCGGTCTTTCATCCCCATCATTATTGGAATGTGCATCGAAATAGGCTTTATCGAATTGCATAATCAACCTAATGGGATGTTTCTATTTAAATTTTAACCATAATTTAAGCAAAAAAATTAACACTTTTCCAAAAAGTTGCAATTTTTTGCTCAAAAACCCCCAAAAATCGGGGTAAAATTTGCAATTTATTTAGTTAATTTAATCATTTAATAATAATAATTAAATTCTTAATGTATATTTACACATAGTATAGTAATATATAACATATACACCTTATATATAAGTTGAAAATGGCAAAATAAATAAATGGTTAAAGGCCACAATTTTTGAGAAAAATCGCACTAATGGTTGTTAAGTTTTGGCTCTAACAGTCCATAGTACGACCTAACGTAGTTGTTAATCTTGGGTTTCCCGTTCTCGGACTTTGCCGACAATTCGGCTGCATCCGTATCTTCGGTAAGAGGCACATCCCTACGGTTTGGTGGCCGGCTACGGGGCAGGGCCTATGTGTTTAGTGATAGATTGTATTCCTTATGAGATATATAATAGGTTTGTAAAAGGTTTCAGTTCCGATCATCGGAATCTCTTACCATTCTCCCAATGTGCATTGTTTGACGGTCTTGGTTTCTGTCAGCATATTCTCGAAAATAGCCTCCAAAACATCCACGACTATGGAATTTCCGGCTTGCTTGTATAGTTGGGATTCCGAACATACTTTGGCTGCCTTTTCGTAGTCTTCATCGGCCATTCCCATGAGCCTCCAACATTCTCTTGGGGTCAGTTTCCTAACCGTAAGTTTCTGCGCTGCGATCAATCTCTGTACTTCTTCTTCCGGCATCGGATTCTCGATCAATGCCTTTAATCTGTCCTCTGTCATTTCCTCACACTCTGATACTTTCGGCAGTGCTATACCGCCATGTCCAATGGAAATAGTTTTCATCGGTCCGTTCGGATCGATGGATTCATTAGCGATTCTGTTCGGGGATATTCCCAGATTGTATCTTAGGGGGGTCTTAACGATCACTCCGCATCCCCCCCCCTGTTGGGTCAATACGGTAGGTGTCATATCTTTCTGGACTGTACCCCTTGCTCTTGGCTGGTCTATAACCACTCCATCCCCTTCCTTACCGATTCTGTAACCCAAACGGGTATTGTCACGGATTGTCAGTTCTTCTTCACTCATTTCAATCAATATTCCTGTCAGATAAGTTCCGTTTATCGCTATGCAGGGATGGGCATACTCAACCGAATATACCCTGCGTAATCTCTCGTAGGACAGTTCATCCTTTGAGATAACCGCAACAACCTTGCATACACTCTCTCTCTCTCTCATTCATCCTTTTCCTCTAATATCTTTATCGGGTCTTTGTGATCGCTGGCACATAATGGCGGTGCTACAATCGGTTCAATGAACACTTTGTTATGGTATGTCTTACTCCCTGTCGGACTGATCCTCATTGATAAACGTATTGTACTTTCTTCCTCCCTCTCTGGTAGTGATCGCCTTTGCTTTATCGCTTGGGTCAGTGGTTTCAAAACCGAATCCGTTTCCCCTCTCTCTCTCTCTTTGGGTAGATACGATCAACCCTTTCAGCCTTTCTTTGGACAGATAATACTTGGGGTCAACGTCCTTTTCCAGATAATCTTTGAGTTTGTGGGTCAATCCCGGTCCGACCGGGAATTCAGGTACTCCCCCCTTGTAATGGGATACCATAAAGCAGCGTTTACGGTTCTGCGCCACATCGAACTCGGTAGCATTGATGATTTTGTATTTGCTGGTATAACCGATTGATGTTAATTCGTTGATAAGTTCATTGAATACTGCGATATTGGTTTTGTATGTGACTGCCGGAACGTTCTCCATGAGTAACCATTCGGGTTTATGCTCGCTGGATTTAAGCAGTCTGGTTACTTCCCATACCAATGCAGAACGGGTATTACTCTCTCTCTCCATACCCTTTTTATTCCCGGCCTGTGACAAATCTTGGCAAGGAAATGAATAGGTAAGTATATCACAATATGGTAGGGTATCAACTTTGGTAATATCTCCCAAATTAGGGGTTTCCCCATGAATGGCATTGTATGAATTGATAGCGTGCTTGTCGATCTCGCACTGTGCCACGAACTCAAAATGCAGATCGGGATTCTTCTTTTCCAGTCTTTTAAGGGCCATTCTTTGTGCGCCCACTCCTGAAAACAATTCGATCACTTTGTATGTCCTCATACAATCACTTCTGGCCTTTTTCGTTTACTTTATCGTATTCGTATTGGATGTTGAGCATATCGGCAGCCGTTCTGATAAGCTGTTTTTCCCTTTCCTTTTGTTGTGTGTATCTGCGCATCATTCCCCAATATACGTCCTTTCCGATTGTGAACGCATACTCCCTTTTCAAACGTCTGTAACACTCATGATCCAGTACCTGAATGAGTTTGCAATCATCGGTTACGTCAATGGATTCTCCGTTAATACTTAACATGATACTGCATTTGTCTTTTGCAGTGAACTGTATTACGATTGATATTCCTGAATCGAATGTATTGGATACGGGGATTTCCAGCGTTTCGTTTCCTATTATAACCATTTTCCTTTGCTCTATCATATCATAGACCTCTTAATATCTTCAATGAGTTTGTTCGCCATATCCTCGTATTCCTCGGATACGTTGTATTCCCTGCCTACCGCACTGGCATAATGCAGCTTGGCGGTCTGGATCGATGCAGTCAGTTCATCGTTCTTCTTCTCGTAGGTCAGAATGGTAGCCATGATGGGTTTTTCCATCCCCGGCACTACTTCTGTCACTCTGACATATAGGTTCTGAACTCTGAACGTAAGACCGATCAAATCTTTCATTCTTTTTTGTACGTTTGGGTTAAAGTCGCACAAATTGGGATGATAGTCTTTGCATATCTTACCGCAATACGGACAGTTCATTCTATCACTATTATCTTCAATTTGTAACCCATCATGGTTACGGCATCTTCCAATTCGTTCAAATCCTGTTCAAATCTGTTCTTTGCATCCGAACCATGTTTCATAAGGTTGTCAGCTGTGCAGTATTTCTCTGACAGCTGGCACAAATCGGTTATGATCCCAATGATGTTCTCAACATCCTCATTTAAATCCGTGTATAGGCTCTCTATTAGGTATGGCCTGATCTTTTCCTCCATATCAACGGTTGCCCTGAATAGATTATCGGATTGGTATATCGTCTTCAAGTATCCCCACACTTCATTGTGGATAGTCTTGTATGTTTCCCCGTCCATCGTTCATGCCTCCTTGTATCTGTCGGCAAATGCCTTAGTACCCATATCTTTGACAATGTATCCTTTGTTTTCGTAATCAATGATCCCATCAATGTATTCTTCAATGGTTTCATACTTCTTAATGTCACATCCTCCAACCATAATCATATACATTCAGCATACCTCCTTGAATACTGCGCCCTCGAACTCGAATGTCTTAGGTTCTTCAACCTTTTCTTCCTTTATGATAAGGATGAACTGGTTAAGTCTGGTCTGCTGGTAGGGGATGGCTTTTGTCTTCATCTTAGGCTTTCTCCTTTGTTGTTCTTATGGTACTGTATTATATGCTACTATATATAGTTATGTATTGATTAAAAAATAGTAAAAAGTTTGTAAAAAGTCAAAAAGGTTAAAAAAAGTCAAAATGTTTTAAG
>OCVV011326189.1_pt1 | contig 23368 bp, 8 predicted proteins | sample 1539721 | NCBI WGS metagenome assembly OCVV01 (sample SAMN02144230, study PRJEB22623) | gut metagenome | biome: sheep rumen | host: Ovis aries | place: New Zealand
GATTCTCTCATATGTGAATTTATAGGCAAGGGACAGTTCAAGTATTAATTTATAGTGCATAATTCATAATTGCAAGGCTTTCAGCCTTACGTCTGCCGCAGACAGGCGAATTTGTTAAAAAAAGTGAACAGCAAATAGTGAAGAACAGAGGTGACAGGGGAGATAAGCCGCCACCTGCACTTGGAGTGAACAAAGGTGCAAGGCACAAAGAACGGCATTCTTCCCATTCAGAAAAGAGGTTTAGTTATGAAGAATTATTCTCTCGGTATTGATATAGGCTCTACTACGGTAAAGACTGTCATAACCGATATGAACGGAAATATTATAAGCTCAAAATATCAGCGTCACCTCTCCAAAGTAAGGGAAACTGTAAAAGACCAGCTCAAAATCATTCAGGCAGATTACCCGCAGGAGAGGTTTACGGTGTGCATTACAGGCTCGGCAGGTCTGGGTCTTGCAAATTCCGCACAGATATCCTTTGTGCAGGAAGTTCATGCCGCTTTTCTTGCTGTAAAGAAAAAATATCCCGATGCAGATGCTGTCATAGAACTCGGCGGAGAAGATGCAAAGATAATTTTTCTTACAGGCGGTGTTGAACAGCGCATGAACGGCTCATGTGCTGGCGGTACGGGTGCATTTATAGACCAGATGGCTACTCTCCTCGGAATAAGTGCTGATGAACTCGATGAACTTTCCCTGCGTGCAAACAAGGTGTATCCGATAGCATCACGCTGCGGAGTTTTTGCAAAATCCGATATTCAGCCGCTTCTGAATCAGGGCGCAAGGCGTGAGGATATTGCCGCAAGCATATTTCAGGCAGTCGTTGACCAGACTGTTTCGGGACTCGCTCAGGGCAGAACCATTGAAGGAAAAGTATTATTTCTCGGAGGACCGTTATTTTTCTTAAAGGGTCTTAAAAAAGCCTTTGTCAATACTCTCGGTCTTGACAGTGAACACGCAGTATTTCCCGATGAAGCCCCTGTATTTGTAGCATATGGCTGTTCACTCTATGCTGCAAATTCAGAAGATACTCTCACGGCTGACGAGATTATCTCAAAAATAGACAGCGCAAAAATTTCCGATACAATTGTTACAAGCGAACCGCTTTTCAGGTCACAGGCTGAATATGACGAATTTATCGCAAGACATAAGAAATTTGACCTCGGATATGCCGATATACGCAAGTATAAGGGCGATGCATACCTCGGAATAGATGCAGGCTCTACCACTACAAAGCTTGTGCTTATAACCGATGACGGAAGAATATTATATCATCACTATTCATCAAATCAGGGTCAGCCCCTCGATAAAATAGCAGAACAGTTAAAAATAATATATAAAAATCTCACGCCCGATATAAAAATAAAAGGCTCTGCCGTCACGGGCTACGGTGAGGATCTGATAAAATCAGGTCTTATGATAGACCACGGAATAGTTGAGACAGTAGCGCATTTCAAGGCGGCGGCATATTTCTGTCCTGATGTTGATTTCATAATAGATATAGGCGGACAGGATATAAAATGCTTTAAGATAAAAAACAAGTCAATCGACAGCATTATGCTGAATGAAGCCTGTTCTTCGGGCTGCGGCTCATTCATACAGACATTTGCAATGGCACTCGGCTACGATATTGCCGAATTTTCCCAGCTCGGACTTTTTGCGGAGAATCCCGTTGACCTCGGCTCACGCTGTACGGTATTCATGAACAGTTCCGTAAAACAGGCTCAGAAAGACGGTGCAACTGTTGAGGATATTTCCGCAGGACTTTCATCATCTATAATAAAAAATGCCATATATAAGGTAATCCGTGCGAACTCCCCCGATGAACTCGGAAAAAATATCGTGGTTCAGGGCGGTACATTCCTCAATGATGCGGTACTGCGTTCATTTGAAAAGGAAATGGGAAGAAATGTAATCCGCCCTGCAATTTCAGGGCTTATGGGAGCATTTGGCTGTGCATTGTATGCAAAAGAACGTTCGGACGGCAGTTCAACGCTTATTTCCGAACAGGAACTTGAAAATTTCACCTATACTTCACGTTCCGCACAGTGCGGAGGCTGTACCGCAAACTGTCAGCTTAACATTATAAGTTTCGGCAAGGGCAGACGCTTCATTTCAGGCAACAGGTGCGAAAAGGGCGGCGGACAGGCTAAAAAGAACAATATCCCCAACCTTTATGAATATAAATATAACAGCATTATTTCCCTTGACAAGTCAAATCAGCCGAAAAGACCCCGTGCAAAGGTAGGACTTCCTCTTGCACTTAGTTTCTATGAACAGATGCCTTTCTGGAATACATTATTTCAGGAACTCGGCTTTGAAACGGTATTTTCGGACGAAAGTTCAAGGCAGATGTACTATCTCGGACAGCATACAATTCCGTCTGATACGGTATGCTATCCTGCAAAACTCACTCACGGGCATATTGAAAATCTGCTTGACAAGGGTGTTGACTTCATATTCTATCCGTGCATGAGTTACAATGTTGATGAGGGACAGAGTGACAATCATTTCAACTGTCCTGTTGTAGCGTATTATCCTGAACTTCTCCTTGCAAACAATCCACGGCTTAACAGTAAAAACTTTATTCACCCCTATCTTGACCTCAACAACAAGAAAAATGTCATAAGAGTATTGTCGGATTCACTTAAAAGATACAACATAAAGGGCAAAATCCCCGATGCCGTACACATGGCATATCAGGCTGTAAAGGCTTACCGACATGATGTAGCTGTAAAGGCGGCTGAAATTATCCGTCAGGCAAGGGCTGAAAAACGCAAGATAATCGTACTCGCAGGCAGACCATATCATATAGACAAAGAAATAAATCACGGCATACAGAAGCTTATAACAAGTCTCGGAATGGCAGTCGTGACAGAGGATAGTGTTGCCATGCTTGCAAGAACTCCCGAACTTAAAGTATTAAATCAGTGGACTTATCATGCAAGACTTTACAGGGCAGCGAATTTTGTAGCATCTCAGCCCGATATGCAGCTTATACAGCTTGTTTCGTTCGGCTGCGGAATAGATGCCGTAACCGCTGATGAAGTGAGGTCTATCCTCGAAAGCAGGGGAAAGCTCTATACTCAGCTCAAAATAGATGAAATAAATAATCTCGGTGCGGCAAGAATAAGACTCAGAAGCCTTGTCGCTGCAATGGAACAGAAATGAGGTATATTATGGCTGATTATGTTAAATTTACAGAGGATATGAAAAAAACTCACACTATACTTGTCCCTGATATGCTGCCCGTGCATTTTAAGCTTATCATAGCTATTTTTGCGGCAGAAGGCTATAAAATGCACCTGCTGAGGAATGATTCAAGGAAAGTTGTTGATGAGGGACTTAAAAATGTCCATAATGATGCCTGTTATCCCGCACTTCTTGTAATAGGACAGTTCATGGACGCATTGAACAGCGGAAAATTTGACCCCGACAAGACTGCACTCCTGATAACCCAGACAGGAGGCGGCTGCCGTGCATCGAATTATATATATCTTTTAAGAAAAGCCGTTGCAAGGAATTATCCGCAGATACCTGTTGTTTCGCTTAATTTCAGCGGTCTTGAAAAGGACAGCGCATTTAAAATAACTCCTCTTATGTTTGTAAAAATGCTGTATGCGGTAGTTTACGGAGATTTGCTTATGAGCTGTTACAATAAATGCAGGGCGTATGAGATTAACAAGGGTGAATCAGAAAAAATATTAAACAAATGGCAGAACAGAATAGCCAATATTTTCCGCAAAAAAAGCAATATGTACCTTAAACTTGAAAAAATTTCAACGGATATATTAAATGATTTTGCAAAAATTCCCCTCACTGACGAGAAAAAAATAAGAGTCGGAATTGTAGGGGAAATATATGTAAAATATTCACCGCTTGCAAACAATCACCTTGAAGATTTCCTGATTTCAGAGGGCTGTGAACCTGTTGTGCCTGCACTTCTTGAATTTGTAATGTACTGTGCCGCAGGAACTTTCAACGATGCAGACCTTTATGACAGGCATACAAAAAAATCTTTCCTGAATCTTGCAGGCTACAAGCTTATATATTCCATTCAGCAGAGAGTAAGAAAAATTATGGAAAAACAGGGAAGTTTTGAGCCTTTCCACGATTTCGAGGAACTCAGGAAACTTGCAGACAAATATATAAATCAGGGTGTTGTAATGGGCGAGGGCTGGCTTATTCCTGCGGAAATGGCTGCACTTGCAAAATCAGGGGTTGACAATATAATCTGTACTCAGCCGTTCGGCTGTCTGCCTAATCATATAGTCGCAAAAGGTATGTCAAGGGCTATAAAACAGGATAACCCCGATGCAAATATCGTTGCAATAGACTATGACCCCGGCGCAACAAGAGTTAATCAGGAAAACAGAATAAAACTTATGCTCGCAAACGCAAGAAAATAATCTGACAGAGATAAATGACATGGAGGCTTCCGCATTTCATATGCTCCTCCGTTCAGATAAAGAGGTGGGAATTTTGATTAAAAACAGAAAAGGCGAGATTGTTGTCACAAATGAAAAACAGAACAACCTTCTGAAAAAATTATACGGGACTGTAAGGGGAAGAAAAATATTAAAGTTCCTCACACAGCCGTTTGTTTCAAAAATTGTCGGAGTTTTTATGGATTCAGGACTTTCCGTATTTATGATTAAAAGATTTATAAAATCTTCGGGCATAGATACTTCCCAGTACAATATGATAAAATTCAGGTCATACAACGATTTCTTCACAAGAACCATAAAGCCTGAAATGCGCCCGATAGACTACAACGAAAATCACCTGATAAGCCCCTGCGATTCAAAACTTTCAGTCTATAAAATAAATAAGGACAGTATATTCAGGATAAAGGATTCATATTACAGAGTTGCAGACCTTGTGACAAATGAATTTCTTGCAAGGAGATTCATAAACGGCTGGTGCATGATATTCCGCCTTGAAGTTGACGACTATCACCGCTACTGCTATATTGACGGCGGTGAAAAAACAAATAATTTCTTCATTCAGGGTCAGCTTCATACTGTCAACCCCATAGCACTCAGAAGATACAATATATACAAGAGAAACAGCCGTGAATATACTATAATGCATACCGACAATTTCGGTGATGTAGTTCAGGTTGAAGTCGGTGCTATGATGGTCGGAAGAATATGCAACCACCATAGTGAATACCGTTTCAACCGTGGCGAGGAAAAAGGTATGTTCCAGTTCGGAGGCTCTACAATAGTGCTTATTTTTGAGGAAAACAGCGTAGTCCCCGATGAGGATATACTCGCAAATACTGCATCAGGATACGAAACAGTTGTAAAATACGGCGAAAAGATAGGTAAGAAGATGATATGTCAGGATTTTCCGAACTTATAAAAAATTATGAGAAAACAAGGGACTACATAAGGGATTTCTTTATTTTCGGCTATAAAGTCCGCAATGACTACAACAGAAAAAGCTCCCGCACATATGATGACGAAAAACGCAGGATAGAAAGCTGGCTCGGCAGATATATGACTTTCAGACGCTCCGCAAGAGGTCAGCATACCGCCATAACCGCAGACAGCGGTCATATAACGGAAAATCCGCTCTATCAGGCATTCTGTTCAAGAAGTTTCACCGACAACGACATAAAGCTCCATTTCATGATAACCGATATTCTGTACGGAGCAGGCTGTCTCACGCTCAGACAGATAGTTGATGAAATAAACGAAAGTTTCGGAGAAATTTTTGATGAACAGACCGTCCGCAATAAACTGAGGGAATATGTGAAAGAGGGAATCATAATATCCGAAAAAAGAGGAAAAACTGCCTATTTCAGACTTTCGTGGGATATTGCGGAGGATTTTCTTTACAGATATGAAGGTCTTGCAGATGCAGTTAAATTTTTTTCCGAAAACGATGAATTCAGCGTCATAGGCAACAGTATTCTCAGATTTGCAGATATTAAAAATGATATATTCCTTATGAAACATTATTTTATAGTGCATACTCTTGAAGATATCCTCCTGTATGACATAATAAATGCAATAAGGGAAAAAAGATATATCTCTGTTGAATCATTCAGCTCAAAAAACAAAAACAGGTCATTTGTGGAAAAATTTATTCCCATGCAGATATTCATATCAGTACGCACAGGCAGGAGATACCTTGCAGGCTTTAACTGCAGATGCGGATTTTTTACTTCATGCCGCCTTGATTTTATAAAAAATATAACCACAGGCTGTCTGTGCAGTGAATACGACAGAATGAAAAAAGAATTTGACGAATTAAAAAATTACTGCTATGGCGTATCTTTTATGCGCTCAAAGGAATTTAAGGAAAATATCCCCATGAAAATAACTTTCCGCATTGAAAATAATGAGGGATATATCCTTGAACGCCTTGAACGTGAAAAAAGATGCGGTATTGTGGAAAAATGCGGAGATAACCTGTATTCTGTCACATTCAGGATATTTGACCCCAACGAAACTATGCACTGGGTCAAAAGCTTTTTCGGACGCATAGTATCAATTGAAGGGGCAAGCAATGAGGTAAAAGAAATATTCTGCCATGATGTACAGGATATGTATGCACTTTACGGAGGTTATGACGATGACGGTGTTCAGTGAAATATACGGAACATATTTTCGTATAACTGCAAAGATACTCGAAAAAAATATCACCGACGAAAAAGAAATACAGAGAATAATATCAGAAAACGGTTTCCGTGATTCGCTCTTATTCCTGCCTAAAAAACTGATTCCCCAGAAAGACCGCTCTGACTGGGGATTTTTAAAGTACGGTTCTGACGGAAAATTAAGGCGGACTATTAAAAATCCGCCCCTCAGAATACTCACTCTTTTGCAGAAAAGCTGGCTGAAAGCCAAACTACTTGACCCCAAAATAAGACTTTTTCTCGATGATAATACAATATTCCGTCTTGAAGACGCTCTTGCGGGAATTAATCCCCTTTATGACAGGGAAAATTTCCGCTTTACGGATATGTATAATGACGGGGACGATTTCGGAAATCAGAATTACAGAACAGTTTTCAGAAAAATTCTTTCAGCCGTGAAAAATCACGAAATAATTGATATAAATTTCGTTTCGGGCAAGGGAAAAAACATCAGAGGCAGGTTTCTCCCCCTGAAAATCGAATATTCACGGAAAAACAATAAATTCCGTGTGTATTGTTATGCCATGAAAAACGGTATTCCTTCGGGCAGCGGTATAATAAATATCGGCAGAATTGAAAATGTCGAAAATACAGGTGCAGTATATGGTAAAAGAATTGACATGAATGAATATTTTTTCAGCCGCAGATGTGAAGAACCTGTAACTGTCTGTGTTACTCCTCAGAGAAACGGTGTTGAAAGATTTCTGACGGAATTTTCTTCATATGAGAAAACTACTGCCCCCGACCCCCAGACAGGCGGCTGTATTGTCCGAATATGGTATGATAAATATGATGAAACAGAACTGCTTGTGCAGTTACTCGGATTCGGACCTGTCATAGAAATAGTATCTCCGCCACGTTTCAGAAAACTTGTGGCTGAGAGAGTCAAAAAACAATATGATATTACATTCGGAAAAACAAACGGAGCGTGAACTGATTGCTTAATAATCTTGTTTTCAGCCTGAATGCAACTCTGCCTGTATTCATGATGATGATACTTGGCTGGGTATGCTGTAAAATCGGACTGCTTGATGACCATACCACCGCAAAATTAAATAAATTTACTTTTAAGACAACCCTTCCTGCACTTCTTTTCATGGACTTGTCAAAAGCCGATTTCAAAAGCGTATGGGATACAAAATTCGTGCTTTTCTGCGTGGGAGCAACGCTTTTAAGCATAGGGACAGCTTTTCTGTATTCCCTTATGCATAAGGACAAATCAGAAAGAGGAGAGATAATTCAGGCATCTTACAGGAGCAGTGCCGCAGTCCTCGGCATAGCTTTTGTAAAAAATATTTACGGTGAAGCGACTATGGCGGCTCTTATGATAGTCGGCACTGTACCGCTTTACAATATCGCAGCCGTTACGATACTTTCCCTCACATCTCCCGAAAAAAATAAAACTGACGGGAAATCACTGTTTTTTTCAACACTTAAAGGAGTCATAACAAATCCGATAATAATAGGAATAGTTGTCGGAATTATATGGTCTGTGCTTGGAATCCCTCAGCCTGTGATACTTGAAAAATCTGTATCATATCTCGCAAATATGGCAACTCCTCTGTCACTTATCGCACTGGGAGCATCTTTCAAGGTTAATGAAGCAAAGGGAAAACTCCCTCTTACACTCGGCATAGCCTTTATAAAGCTTATACTTTTCTGTGCGTTATTCCTGCCGCTGGCTGTATATATGGATTTCAGGGGAGAAAAACTCATAGCAATACTTGTAATGCTCGGAAGTGCCACAACGGGAAGTTGTTTTGTCATGGCGAAAAATTTCGGTCATAAGGGTACTGTCACGGCATTTGCCGTAATGCTGACAACCCTTTTAAGTTCACTGACATTGACGGCATGGCTGTTTATACTTAAATCATTTGACTATATATAGGAGTTTCAACAGGCTGTTAGTTTAGCTGTTGAAAACTCGTCAGAGTGAGAAGTTTTCAACAAAATAATTTAATGGAGAGATTAATATGAATACAGAATTTATTTTAACTATTGGTATATCAGCATTGGCAACTGTAATTTTTTTGATTATCATTTTCAGAATGAACAAAAAAATACATCAAATAAAGAAAAAATCAAATGATGATATATCAAGATTGGAATTAAATTTTCAAAATGAAAAAGAGCAGTTAATTAAGGATTATGATGAAAAAATAGTTGCTAAAATCAAAGAACAACAGGAAGAATTTGAAAACGAGAAAAAAGAAATATTTCTTCAAAATAATCAATTAGTAGATTCTATCAGAAAAGAATGTGCGGAACAAATATGTATCATGAAAGAATCTATTGAAAGCCGTAAAGAAATATTATCTGATATGAGTGAAAAACAATTGCTTGTTGACGTTATGATTGCCCTTGAAAATTATAGCAGCAGGTTTGAACGACTTGAAAATATTCTTGATTATCATAAAGTAAATGAACAGATAGAAACAATGTCTGAGGATATAGGAAAGCAGATTAATGAATACGTTAGATTAGTTTCAAATAAAACTGATAGCATGAATCAAAAATTTCTGCAATGTAGCAGTGAAATAAATAAACAAATTGATAAATCATACAATTCCGTTTCAGCAAAAATAAACAGTTCAGGTGTATCAACAATAAGTGAGATAGAAAGAATAGAAACATCAGTAACAACTATAAAAAAATCAATATTAGAAGAGATAAATAATTCATCAAAAAAGATTTCAAACAATGTAGAAGAAAAATTGAATTGCGTATTTAATAAAGTGGATTGTTCTTTAAATTCAGTTGAGAATGAAGTTGAAAATATGAGTCGGTCTATTACAAATAAGTTGGGCGATAATGATGTATTTAGAAATATAGAAAGTATAAAAAATGATGTTTTTGAAGTAAAAAGAACCGTGACTGATAAAAGTGATTATGAATCATTAATATCAATGGTAGAAAGGGCATATGATGAGGCAAGCAGTGCAAGTTATCATGCAACAGAAGCAGAAGAAGCTGCAAATGATGCAAAAAGTACCGCAGAAAATGCAGAGAGTGCCGCAAATGATGCAAAAAGTGCCGCAGAAAATGCAAGATACAGTGTTTAAAAATTGTTTTTTGAGTTTTTTTTATTAACATCTTGCAATTCCGACAAATTTGTGGTATGATATATAATTAAGAAGTTGTGCGTATGTGCATGACAAATAATTTAACGTAAATTTATTTTACGGGTTGGGAGAATATTATGCCAAAAAAACAGGACATCAATAAAATTATGATAATCGGTTCAGGCCCTATAATCATAGGTCAGGCTTGTGAATTTGACTACTCAGGCACACAGGCTTGTAAGGCTCTCAGAAAGCTCGGCTATGAGATAGTTTTAGTAAACTCAAACCCTGCTACTATAATGACAGACCCCGATGTCGCAGATATTACTTATATCGAACCGCTTAACCTCGCAAGACTCACCCAGATAATCGAAAAGGAACGTCCCGATGCTCTCCTTCCGAATCTCGGCGGACAGTCAGGTCTTAACCTCTGTTCAGAGCTTGACAAGGCTGGTGTTCTCAAAAAATATAATGTTCAGGTAATCGGTGTTCAGGTTGATGCAATCGAACGTGGCGAGGACAGAATAGAATTTAAAAATGCCATGAGCGAACTCGGAATCGGTATGCCGAAAAGTCAGGTTGCATATTCTGTTGATGAGGCTGTTAAAATTGCAGAACAGCTTAAATATCCCGTTGTTCTGCGTCCTGCATACACCATGGGCGGTGCAGGCGGCGGCATGGTCTATAATGTTGATGAACTGAAAGTCGTTTGTGCGAGAGGCTTGCAGGCTTCACTTGTCGGACAGGTTCTTGTTGAGGAATGTATTTTTGGCTGGGAGGAACTCGAACTCGAAGTTGTAAGAGATGCGAACAACAATAAAATTACAGTATGTTTCATCGAAAATATCGACCCCATAGGCGTTCATACAGGTGATTCATTCTGTTCTGCTCCCATGCTCACAATTCCCGAAGATGTACAGGCACAGCTTCAGGAAATGTCATATAAAATTATTGAATCAATTCAGGTAATAGGCGGCTGTAACTGTCAGTTTGCCCGTGACCCCGAAACAGGAAGAATTGTTGTTATTGAGATAAATCCAAGAACTTCACGTTCCTCGGCACTTGCATCAAAGGCAACAGGTTTCCCGATAGCACTTGTATCGGCTATGCTTGCCTGCGGACTTACACTTGATGAAATACCCTGCGGAAAGTACGGCACTCTTGACAAATATGTTCCTGACGGGGATTATATTGTTATTAAGTTTGCACGCTGGGCATTTGAGAAATTCAAGGGCGCAGAAGATAAACTCGGCACACAGATGAAAGCTGTCGGTGAAGTCATGAGCATAGGCAAGACTTATAAAGAGGCTTTCCAGAAAGCTATAAGAAGCCTTGAAACAGGCAGATACGGTCTTGGATTCGCTAAGAATTTCCATGAAATGAGCAAAGAAGAACTGTTAAATAATTTAAGATACCCCACAAGCGAAAGACAGTTCATCATATATGAGGCTCTCCGCAAAGGTGCAACAATCGAAGAAATCCACAATCTCACGAAAATTAAGCATTATTTCCTTGAACAGATGCTTGAACTCGTTCAGGAAGAAGAAAAACTCCTTGAAAACAAAGGTACTGTTCCCGATAAGGATACACTTAAACAGGCTAAACTTGACGGTTTCTCAGACAGATATTTAAGTTCACTCCTCGAAGTTACAGAAGAAGAAATCAGAAACGCAAGAATCGGTTTCGGTATAAAGGAAGCATGGGAGGGCGTTCATGTAAGCGGTACTGAAAATGCGGCTTACTACTACTCAACATATCATCTCGATGAGGACAAGAGTACGGTAAGCGACCGTCCGAAGATAATGATTCTCGGCGGAGGTCCTAACAGAATCGGTCAGGGTATCGAATTTGACTATTGTTGTGTTCATGCCGCACTCGCACTCAAAAAACTCGGCTTTGAATCAATTATTGTAAACTGCAACCCCGAAACAGTTTCAACAGACTATGATACTTCCGATAAGCTTTATTTTGAGCCTTTGACTCTTGAAGATGTTCTCTCAATCCATGAAAAGGAAAAGCCTGTCGGAGTTATTGCACAGTTCGGCGGTCAGACACCTCTCAACCTCGCAAATGACCTCAAAAAATACGGTGTAAATATCCTCGGTACTACTCCCGAAACTATCGACCTTGCAGAAGACCGTGACCATTTCCGTGCTATGATGGACAAACTCGGTATTCCGATGCCTGAGGCAGGTATGGCTGTAAATGCTGATGAAGCTATTGAAATCGCAAACAAAATCGGTTATCCCGTTATGGTTCGTCCTTCATACGTTCTTGGCGGTCGTGGCATGGAAATTGTTCATGATGATGATATGATGAGGGTTTACATGAATGCGGCAGTTGGTGTAACTCCTGACAGACCAATTCTTATAGACCGTTTCCTGAATCATGCAACAGAATGTGAAGCAGATGCGATTTCAGACGGAACACACTGCTTTGTGCCTGCCGTTATGGAGCATATTGAGCTTGCAGGCGTTCATTCAGGAGATTCAGCCTGCATACTCCCTGCAAAGAATCTCACTCCCAAGCAGATTGAAACTATCAAGGACTATACAAAGAAAATAGCTGTTGAAATGAATGTATGCGGTCTTATGAATATGCAGTACGCTATTGAGGGCGATACAGTCTATGTTCTCGAAGCCAATCCCCGTGCATCAAGAACTGTTCCGCTTGTTTCAAAGGTTTGCAGTATCAATATGGTCAGAATCGCAACGGAGATAATAACATCTTCACTTACAGGAAATCCTTCTCCCGTTCCACAGCTCAAAGACCGTGAAATAAATCATTATGGTGTAAAAGAAGCTGTATTCCCGTTCAATATGTTCCCCGAAGTTGACCCTGTTCTCGGACCTGAAATGCGTTCAACAGGCGAAGTTCTCGGTATCTCAAAATCATTCGGAGAAGCTTATTACAAGGCTCAGGAAGCTACCCAGACAAGACTTCCCGAAGAAGGTACTGTCCTCCTCAGTGTATGTGACAGAGACAAGCCTGAACTTGTCGAAATCGCTGCGGCTTTCAATGAACTCGGTTTCAATATCATCGCAACAGGCAAAAGCTACGATATGATAAAAGAGGCAGGTATCCCCTGTAAGAGAATCTTCAAAATCTATGAGGGCAGACCAAATATAGCCGATGAAATCGCTAACGGCGAAATTCAGCTCATTATAAATACCCCCGCAGGAAAAACAAGTATCTATGATGACAGCTATATCAGAAAAGCTGCCATAAAACACCGTGTACCTTATATTACCACTATGGCTGCTGCTAAGGCGAGCGCAGAGGGTATAAAGGCTTTCAAGAAAAATTCTCACCTCGAAGTCAAGTCGTTGCAGGCTCATCATTCCGATATAAAATAATAATAACGAATCCCCCTGAAAAAGGGGGATTTTTCTTGTTTTGGAAATACTTGTATTAAGTATTTGTAAACAATTATTTGATGTATACAAATGGTAAATTTATCCCTTGATAAAATGACCAAAAAAATTTTTATGAGATAGTCAAAATGCCGTTTTTTATTTTAAAATCTGTTATTATTTACAAAAAAGGTTGACAAAAAAATTTTTAAATAGTATAATATTTAATGTATAATACTTTTATCTTGTATTTTACAGACTGCAATATTTTAAAATTTTAAGAAAAGGAGGAAATTTGCATGAATACAAAGAAAAAGACGTTTGGCAAGCGGTTCTTGGGTGTTATGATAGCTTTCTTCATGGTGTTCACTTCTGTGCCTATGAAAGAAATTGTAGTGCCTGATATGGATTCCGTTGCGGAAACTCAGGCTAATCCATGGAATCCATGGGGCGGTTTCGGCGGATTCGGAATGTGGGGACCTATGGTTCTCCCCAATGCTTCCGTAAGCTTTACCGACAGTAAGTTCAAATCAATAGACAGCGTCAATTCAGGCGAAATGTTCTATCTTTCGGTTCAGCTTTCAGGTGCTAACGTAAACAATCCATTCGGCAGTGATACTTTTCAGCTTGAAATAACTGACAGTAACCTGCTGCTTCCAAACTTTGCAGGAAATGGTCTTGTTGATGGTGCAACATATAACGGTTTTACCCTTCATACAAGGGCGGACGGTTCACGTTATCTGGAGTATTCCATAAGAAACGGTGATACAAAAATGATTCGTTTGCAGGCAAAATTTGCAAACGGTACTACGCCTGACGGGCTTCAGGAAACTGTAAAGCTTGTACAGAAAACTTCAGGCAAAAGTGTATCATCTACCATAACTGCAAAATCCAACTGCGAATGGACATCAGGTAAGTCTGAGGATAAAACAGTCATTTCATCAGACGATTTCGCAGGCAACGGCAAAGTCAACTATACACTGTCGGCAAGTTCTTCTACCGGAAGTGCTTCAAAAGCTGCATGGTGGGCTGAAAGCCTTAAATTCAATGACACCATTTCACTTACTAACCTTACATTCACAGATAATGCAGCATCAAGCATAAAATCATCTGTTGAATCAGCTATCAAGGCAAAAGGTTATCAGCTTGACGGAGATGTAACAGTAAATGTTTCCGGAGACAGTGCTTCAGTAAGCTTTACTCTCAAAAACCAGAATGAAACAACTGTTCTCGGTCAGAAATCCCTCTCAAAGGAAATGGATAATGTAAGTCTTACTATCCAGCTTCCCGTAAATACTTCTTCAATGTCAGGAACAGACGAGGGTACTGTTACAAACTCACTCAGCGTGGAAGTTAAACCTCTGAATGGTGCTCCAAAATCAGCAGGAGAAAATGCAGTTGAACTTTCTGTTGAAAAGCCTCCCGTTCCAAATCCCGCAAGTTTTTCTGTTTCAAAATATGCTGACAAAAATCTGATTTATATAGAGGAAGAAAATGAACAGGTAACATTTACAATCACAGTTACAAACAGCGGAGACCTCGCAGGCACTGTAAATGTAGCGGATACTCTTCCGGAAGGAATTGAGTTTGTAAGTGCAACAGACAGTGACGGAAATGAATACACTTCACTTGACAATATTACATTTGAAAATATGGCAAAAGGCTCAAAAACCATAACCGTTGTATGTAATATAACAAAGAAAGATGAGGGTACTCTCACCAACGAAGTAAAAATTACATCGGATTCTGAGATAACGAACCCCCAAGCAGAGGCATCTGTTTCCTTAAAAGAGAAAAAAGCTGATTTACATTACAATAAATCAGGTAATGTCGATGGTGCTAACGTTTTCTATAAAGGCGAAGCCGGAAATGTTACATATAACATATATATCGACAATTCCAACGGTATGGCTGACGGAACATTCAGCTTTACTGATGATGTTCCTGAGTCCCTTAAAAACGTTACAATTGATTCAGTCAATTCAAGCAAGGGTAACGATTATACTTCGTATATAACTCGAAATGGGAATAATATTTCAGGAAATGGCATAATACTTGCAGGTGACAGCATAACTGTTACTGTTACTGCCGAACTTGACAGCGACACATCAGCCGAACTTGATGAAATCACCAACATACTTTACAGCGGTGAAGAAAAAGTCGGTGAAGTAACTTTTACAGGCGAGACTCCCTCTGCCGGTCTCTGGGGAAGAAAATCTGCTTCAACTTATCAGTATAATTATCATGAAGCAGGACAGCCCATTGATTTTACAATCGAACTTTTCAACACAGGCAAAAAGGCTGCAAATGGTGTTGTCATAAATGATGATGCTCTTGAAGGTCTTGCACTTGATGTAAATAGCATAACAGCATATGTGACAGACAAGGATACAAATGTTGCTGACGTTTCCGATTCCGAAAAAATCGAAGGGGATTATTTCCCGATAAATGTCGGAACTCTCGCAGCAGGCAAAAAAGTCGTTGTAATAATCAAGACAGAAACGACTGCCGATGCAGGCGACAATATTACAAATACTTTCGGTTATACTTCAGCAGACGGCGGAGATAACGAAAACGCAGGCTCTGTAACAGTAAATGTTGACAAGAGCGGTATGTACAAAGTTGATAAGTGGATAGTAGATGATGAAGGCAACACACTTGTTGACACTGACGGAAATATTACAAAGGGCTTTGAAGGCTTTGCAAAGGGCGATGAAATAACTTATCAGTTCTCATTTGTAAACAATTCAGAGGAAATCCTTGAAGATATTTATTTCAGTGATGAGGCAGATCAGCAGAAATTCATCGGAGATGTAGAAATTATCCAAAGTGATAGTGAGGCGTATCCAAAAGGTACACTCATAAAGAAAAGTGACATATATGATGGTACTAATGCCTACCATGAGGTTAATACAAGGGTTGATAATGTTTCATGGTTAGAAACTAAATTTGAAGGATATGTTACCAACTATGAAGAAAATAGAGGAATAAATAGGTTAAAATATGCTTTGATAGGGGCAAATCTTGCTCCTGGTGAGTCAATTACATTTCAGTGTAAGACAGAAGTAGTAAAAGTTGAGAGCTGGATGAGCGGAACTGATTATTATCGAAACATTATCGGTGTTAATTTTGAGTATAATGCTTCAACGTGGAATGAGGCAGACTATTCACAATCAAAAGATCAGGTTAATTTCCCATTGAACACTTCATTCTCAGTATCAAAATCTGCAAGTCCCGAAACAGTTGACATAAACCAGAGTGATTTTGCCGATGTCAAGGAAAACGGAATTAATTATACGATAAATTTAATTCCAAATTCAGCTGACAGCAGCAGTTACTGGGGTTGTAAGTTTACAGTTAAGGATAAACTTCCCGATGGCGTTACTTATGAGGAAAACTCTGTTCAGGGAAGCCAGAATCTTGCTGATATAACCGCAGAATATGACGAATCCACAAATGAACTTACGATAACATTTACCTGTAATTCAAATCTTAACGGCTGGAATCCCAGCGAATATATAACATATACAGGACTGATTTCTGACAAGCTCGCATCACAGCTTGAAAATATTGCTCCCAAGGAGAGCGATACAGTTGTCAATACTGTAAATGAAGTAATTGTTGAGGGAAATGTAAATAAAACTGTTTCAACTCCCAAAACTGCAAAGACTACATTTACAAATGTTGCTCCTGCTCCAGGATTCTCAAAAGAGGCAATAGCTTCACTCCCCGGAGCATGGGATATAAATTCAGCAGATTTCAGCAGAGTTTCAAACGGTCTTATAACCGCAGGTGACAACCTTATCTGGGATCTCGTTGTGTATAACGGCAACGGTGATACAAATAAGTTCAATACAACCGATACCGCAGTATACAAAATAGGCGGTAAGAAAATAACCGATATTCTTCCGGGTGTCTATAAATTCGGTGCAGTTATCGGTGAAGGCAAGGTACAGCTTAACAGCAACGGTACTTATCTGACAGCAAAGGAAACACAGGGAGAGTATCAGGAACTTTACACAGGTGACGAAAGTCTTTCAGGTTCTGTATCTGCTACAGAAAGCGGAAAGAATGTAGAGTTTGTTATTCCCGACGGTGTTGAGCTTAATCCGAATGAGGCTTACGTTATCCGTTTCTATACCTCTATAATAGACGGTCTTGAAAAGGAAGGCGTTATCACCAATACAGGCTACCTCACTGACGACAAGGAATATTCACAGAATCAGGTCGTTGCAGGTGAGCCTAAGGGCAAACAGATATGGAACAGCGCAAATTATAACATCGCAGGTCTTACGACAGAATCATGGAAAACTATTCATTACACAAAAAATGAGGATCATACAATTGCCAACGGATACGCACATGATGACCCGATAGACGATTACGGCTACGGACGTATCGCAACAGACAATTACGTTCAGGGTATGCAGGGCGAAGATGTAAGATATGAAATACATATCAGAAATACTTCTCCTATAACTCTCTATGAATGGACGGTTATCGACCGTCTGCCATACATAGGCGACATCGGTCTTGTATCAGGCTATGAGAGAAGTTCTGCATTCAACGTAAAAATGCATGAAATTAAGCAAGTACAGGTTATAAGAAGAGATGATGAATTTTCTGAAGAATCAAACCTCTGCGTTGAGGAAGACGGTGTAAACGGCGGAACTCTTGAAAATATAACAGATTATCAGGTTTCATATTCTTCCGACAAAATTTCTGTACTTACAGAACATTCTGCTGACTGGATAAGAGGTCAGGCAGGCGAATTGCAGTGGGTAACAGCACGCAAGGACGATGCAGTTAACTTCCGTATAGCATTCGGAGAAAGTGTTAAAATCAATCCTAATGACGAAATAGTTATTACATTTACAGGTACTGTTCCCAACTATGTTGAGAAAACAGGTGTGGACAATATAGCATGGAACTCTTTCGCATACGCTTATCAGGCTCCCGAAATACTCGGTGATACTGTAATGGTAGCTGAACCTGCAAAGGTTGGTGTATGGGTAGAAACTCCCGAAACTGCAAATAAAATAACTATCAACAAAAAATCTGATACAGACGGAACATTCTATTTTGCACTTTTTGACAAGCCGTATGTAAGTAAGGCAGGCGAGAAGAACGCAAACCGTCTGAGCGATATTATCTCAGTAAATGTCAAGGCAGGGGAAACTGCTCAGGTTTCAATGGATAATGTCGATTTCAAGGCACTTACAAACAATGGCAATAATGTTTACCTCCTTGAAACAGACCCGAAGGGCAAGGTTCTTACAGGATATGACCTCTATTACAGCACAGGCGAGGGAACTCCCGTTGAAGAAGCCACCGACGGAAATGCAGGCCCCGAAGTTACTTTTGAGGGAGACAATAAGGAATTTGTTGCCAATTTCGAGAATAAATCCCATATGGGTTCAATAGGTTTCCAGAAACATCTTTACAGAGATGAATCAGGAAAATGGGTTAAGGATACTTTCTACTATGCATTGTTTACCGTTGATATGGGTGAATCAAACAATCATGATATGACTGAACATTTTGTTCGCTATGAACAGATGCCTGTCATGAAAGTTACTGTTGACCCCGAAACTCTTGAAGTTTCTGCAACCTGCGGAGGAGAACCGCTCATTATGCCTGCTGGCGAAGAACTTACGGCAACGCTTGTTCCTCAAGACGTAAACAAGTATGGCGAAGTCGTTCCCGAACACATCGCAGTAAAGAGATTATGGTTCCCGCCGACAGTTCCGATTGGTGAGAAGTACATAGTTCTCGAAACCGATGAAAACGGAAAACTTAAAGACAATGTTGCTGTCTATGATGAACACGCAACAACAACAGAGGCAGACGGCGATCCTCTTAAAAATCCTTACTATACACTTCTTGATAAGTATGAATCTGCATCAGGAGTCAACTATACCGTAAGCTACGGCGCAGGTAAAAAAGACCCCTCAGAGCCTATGACCGATATTGACAAATATCAGGAACTTATCTCTCCGGCAGTAAACAAGGATATCGTAATAAACAATAACAAGGTCGTAAATTACGAAATCAAAGTAAACAAGATTCTTGATATAGCTGATGAAGATGTTCTCTCAAAGGCATCAGGTAAATTCAAGGTTGGTCTTTTCGATAACGAAAACGGAACAGGCGAACCATTGCAGACCATTGATGTTGTTGCAGATGAAGAAGCTTCATTTAAGCTTACACAGGACGGAACATATTATGTATTTGAACTTGATGATGAAAACCATGCAATAACAGATTCAACAACTCCAAATACATGGAAGCTTACAGATAAACAGGGCAAAACTTTCAAGAACAGCGATGACAGCGACCGCACATTTGAACTCTTTACTCTCTATAACGGTGCAGGTCAGACTCCCATTAAGCTTGAAAAAGAAAATCCCGATACATCTGTAAATATCACAAACTCAGAGAAAAACCCCAACGAAATAAACGTAACAAAATCTTTCATTAAAGATGACGGTACTGAAATGACAGGTGAACGCACTGTCAATATTGGTCTGTTTACTCTCAATTTTACTGAGGAAACAGATGCAGAGACACAAGAAACAGTCAAAAAGTATGCTGATTCCACAAAGGCTGAAAACTATACTCTTGTTGAAGGCAAAACTCTTGAACTTATAACAGATGAGAACGGCAAGGGTCAGGTTAAGTTTGAAAACCTCGATAACGGTACATATTATTTATTTGAAATCGATGAAAACAACAGCCCTGTCCTTAACGGAGGTGTCATTTCAATAGGTGATGATAAGTTTATATCCTCCTATGACACTACAATGGCTACTCTCGACAGTTCAGCTCCCGCAAGCATATCAATTCAGAACGTAAATGAAGTCAAGCCTTCACTTATGTTTGCAAAATATGATGCAAACGGAAACGCTTTCAGCGGTGCAGAACTTACCATTACTGCCGAAAATGACCTTTCAGGACTTGAAATAAGCGATGAATCTGCTGTCGTTGACGGAAAAACAGTCAAGTGGACTACCTCACAGGAACCTCTTATGATAAAGGGTCTTGCAGCAGGCAAGTATACTTTATCTGAAACTCCTGCAAAAGGATTTGCAGAACTCGCAGATGTTGAATTTGAAATCGGAGAGGATAAATATATAGTGCCTCAGGATTTAGATTCAAGCGTAGTTTCAGTAAGTTCCACAGGCATCTCATTAACAAACCTCTCCGAAATCAGCATAAGCAAGGTTGAAATCGGCAAGAGCGATGAAATAAAAGATGCTGTCATAACAATAACACGCACAAATACTGCTGACAGTGAAGGAAATAAAATAGAGGGCAGCGTAACTGCTCTCAACAGTGAATTTATTACTTCCGACAACTCAACTCTCAAAGTAAATGAATCTTCACTGACATTCACTTCACAGGACGAAAAAACTATAATAAACGGTCTCCCCGACGGTTTCTACACAATGAAAGAAGATGTCGCTCCCGCAGGATTTGAAGATGTTGAGAGCGAATGGACTTTCAAGATTATCGGTGGAAAAATCGAACTCATTGAGGGCGGTGAAGAAGATGCATCTTACCTTGCACAGGATAAAGATGACAGTAATCACCTTATAGTAAATGATAAGAGATCTTCCGCACTTGTCATAAGCAAGAAAGACATCACAGGCGAAAATGAAGTAAAGGGTGCTGTACTTACAATAACAACCAATGACGGTTCAGCTATAAGCGAACTTACAGCATCAGGCGCAGAACTCACGGCTGTTGAAAAAGACGGTACTGTTATAGGATATTCATTCACTTCAAACGGTGAGGACGTAATTATTGAAGGTCTTACAGCAGGTACATATGTACTTAAAGAAACCGCAGAAAACGGCAAATCATTCATTGCAGAAGACGGAACTGAATATACTGTAATTGATTCAGCACTTGAATTTACTGTTGACGAAAGCGGAAATATAACAGATACAAATTCAGAAGCAGACGTACTTGATGATGCAGACGATTCAAAGACAGAGGGTTATTATATTGTCGATGAGACAAATAATGCAATAACTGTATGCGATGCCGTCAAGTCAACAAGTGCAGTCGAAATAAGCAAACAGGACGCTGTAAGCGGTGAGGAAATCTCAGGAGCAGAACTTAAAATCAATAAGATAGGCGATGTATCCGAAGACAGAACTCCTGTTTATACAGATAAAGACGGTGCAGAAATTGAAACATCTGCCGTAACTTCATGGATAACTCCCGATGCAGTAGTTGTTACGGAAACTGAAATCGTTCCAGGTGAAACAGTTACTTCATATGTAACAGTTACAGATTCAGACGGAAACGCTGTCAAGACTGTTCCTACAACAGCAGTCGAACTTGAAGACGGTGTTTATGAACTTATCGAAGAAACAGCTCCTGACGGCTATAAAGTTGCTGAAAAGATTTATTTCGCAGTAAAGAACGGAAATGTTATTTACAGCGGAAATGATAAGCCCGAATCAGAAATGACAGGCGAATTTGAAAAGGTTACTATGCTTGACCAGCCTTCAAAGGTAACTGTAAACAAGGCTGACATAACAGGAAATACCGAGGTTACAGGCGCAGAACTCACTCTTACTTATAAGGGCGATGGCGATATATCCAAGGTTATCCTTAAAGCCGGTGAAAATACTCTTGTAAGCGGTACTGATTATACTGTTGATACTGAAAACAAGACTATAAGCTGGACATCAAAGGACAAGGCTGTTGAAATTGAGTATATCCCCGACGGAGATTATGAACTTAGAGAGACAGGCGACAAGTTCACATCAGCAGACGGAAAGACATATAAGGTTATTGATTCAACAGTTTCATTCACTGTTGAAAAAGGCGAGATAAAATCTGTTACAGGTACTTCTGTAAAGGACGATAAGACTCCCAACAGTGACGGATATGTTTACTACAATGCAGATGATGAAACTATCACAGACGCTAAGAATACCATAACTGTATGCGATGCTGAGGATACAAACAAAATATCCATAAGCAAGCAGGACGCTGTAACAGGCAAGCTCATTGACGGTGCGAAACTCATAATATCCAAGATAGGCACTATAACTTCAAATGCTGACAAGATAACTGTAAATGAGTCAGAAGTAACTTCAAAGGTTGCTGAATATGATACAGCTTATGAAACTGTAACATCAGTCGTTACAGATGAAAGCGGTAATGAAAGTACAGTTGCAGTTACAGATGAAAACGGCGAAGTTGTAACAACTATCGCTGACAATGAGTTTGAACTCACTGACGGTGTATATGAACTCACAGAAGTATCTGCTCCCAACGGATATCAGGTAGCTGAAACTATATACTTCATCGTCAAGGACGGAAAAGTTATATACAGCGATACAGAAAAACCCGCAGAGATAACAGCAGAAGATATGGGCAATAAGGTTGTCATGAAAGACCAGCCCAATTCAGCAGTTATCAGCAAACAGGACGCTTCAAACGGCGGTACTGAACTCGCAGGCGCAGTTATAAGCATAACAGCTCCCGAAAATGCAGACATCTCACACGTTTATCTCAAGAGAGGCGATACATATCTTGAAAACGGCACAGACTATACTGTTGACGGCAACAAGATAACATTTACATCAGGTGATGAAAAGACATTTATTTATGGTCTTGTTTCAGACGATTACAAACTTACCGAAGATACTGCACCTCTTGGCTATACAAAGGCTACTGAGATAGATTTCACTATCAATGAAAAGGGCATAGTTGAAGCAGGTGATGTAATTGTTGAAGATGAAGTTATAACCGTAAACATCAGCAAGAAGAACATGACAGGCTCAGATGAAATTGAGGGCGCAGAAATCACAATCACAAACCTTGACGGAAAGTCACTTGAAAAGGTTGATTTTACAAAGGGTGAGGGCGAAAAGGCAAAACTCGTTTCGCAGGAAGGAAGCAAGATAGTATTCATATCAGGAACTTCCGAATCAATACTTACCAAACTCCCCGCAGGCAGCTACGAACTCAAAGAAACACGCAATCCTGATGGATACAAACTGCTTGAAGAAACAATCAAGTTTACTGTAAATGCTGACGGCACAGTAGAACTTACAGACAAGACCGATGATGCAAACGGTCATGCAGATATCAACGATGCAAAAGATACTGTTATCATGAAAGATGAGGAACTTACTGACATAACGGTAAATATCAGCAAAAATGATATCAATGGTGAAGAAGTTGAAGGTGCAGAACTTGAAGTATACACAGTAGTATCTTCATCAGAAGACGCAGACGGAAATATCCAGACAGTAACAAGCGTAGTTGAAAGCTGGAAA
>OCVV012883015.1_pt1 | contig 23368 bp, 19 predicted proteins | sample 1539721 | NCBI WGS metagenome assembly OCVV01 (sample SAMN02144230, study PRJEB22623) | gut metagenome | biome: sheep rumen | host: Ovis aries | place: New Zealand
ACAGCAGCTCCGCTTCGCAATCCGCGAAGGTGGCCGTACCGTCGGCGCTGGCTCCGTCACTGAAATCATCAAGTAAGGAATAACAATGGCACGAGAACTCATTACGCTTGAATGCACTGTTTGCCATCAGCGTAACTATGACTGCGACAAGAATAAGAAGCTTCATCCTTCCCGTGTGGAATACAAGAAGTACTGCCCGTTCTGCCGCAAGCATACAGTTCACAAGGAAACCAAGTAAGGCGGTTTTAGGTCGGTAGCTCAATTGGTAGAGTCACGGTCTCCAAAACCGTTGGTTGGGGGTTCGAGTCCCTCCCGACCTGCTTCCTTTCTTCCGGAGTCATGATTATGCAAAAAATCCAGCAATACATCAAAGAAGTCATCCAGGAAATGAAGAAGGTCACTTGGCCTACTTGGGAAGAACTGAAAGGTTCAACTTTGGTTGTAATGCTTTTTAGCGTTATCATGGGTTGCTACATTGCTGCGATTGATTTGGGTCTTTCCTTCATCGTTGACAAACTGTTAGGACGTGGGTAAATCATGGCTATGTTATGGTATGCTGTCCATACGTTTTCCGGTCAGGAAAGCACAATTAAAAAAAATCTTGAAATGGTGATTGAACGCGCTGGCGTTCAAGAAAAGTTTGGTCGCATTCTCATTCCTGAGAAGGTGACGCAAGTTAACGTCCGAGGAAAGCGCAAGACCGTGGTCTCCAAGCTTTTCCCGGCGTATTTGATTATAGAAATGGAGCTGGACGAGCTCACCCAGCACCTGGTGACATCCCTGCAGGGTGTTACCCATTTCGGAGGAACCAGCCGTTCTAATAAAACGCCGATTCCTCTTCGTCAGAGCGAGGTCGATAGACTGCTCGGCGTCGAATCTCAAGATGCCGAACAGGATGTGATCCAGAATCCGTATATTGTCGGTGATAGTGTTTCCATCAAGGATGGTCCGTTCCAGGGATTTATCGGTACGGTCGAAGAAATTCTCACGGAGAAGAACAAGCTTCGCGTGATGGTTTCTGTGTTTGGTCGTTCCACACCTGTCGAACTTGGCTTTAACCAGGTTGAAGCAGCATCGTAATATTGGTTTCTGAAACGGAGAAATACAGTGGCAAAGAAAATTGCAGGTTATATTAAGCTTCAGATCCCCGGCGGGGCAGCAAACCCGTCTCCTCCGGTAGGTCCTGCTCTGGGTCAGAAGGGCGTGAACATTATGCAGTTCTGCAAGGCGTTCAATGCTCAGACTCAGAATGAAAAGGGAATGATCATCCCGGTCGTCATTACTGTTTATGCCGATAAGAGCTTTACCTTCATTACGAAGGTACCGCCTGTTCCTGTCCTCGTCAAGAAGGCAGCTGGCATTGACAAGGCTTCCGGTGAACCGAACCGTAAGAAGGTCGGTAAGATCACCAAGGCACAAGTCAAGGAAATCGCTGAAAAGAAGATGCCGGACTTGAATACAATCGACGTTGAAGCCGCAATGCGCATGGTTGCGGGCACCGCACGCTCTATGGGCGTCGATGTTGTCGACTAATCAGGCAGACCTTAACCCTATTTCTGACAGGAAACACCATGTTCAGAGGAAAGAAGTATAAGAAACTAGCTGAAGCTTTTGATCGTAACAAGGCTTACGGTCTCGAGCAGGCGCTCGAAATTCTTAAAAAATCCGAGGTTAAGTTCGACCAGACTGTCGAGCTTCATTTCAATCTCGGTGTTGATCCCAAAAACTCCGATCAAGCTGTCCGTGGCACGGTTGTGCTTCCGAACGGTACCGGTCGTCAGGTTCGCGTTCTCGTGTTCTGCAAGGATAACAACTATCAGGCAGCACAGGATGCTGGCGCTGACTACGTCGGTGGCGCAGACTTGGTCCAGAAAATCCAGGAAGGCTGGCTCGATTTTGATGCAGTCGTTGCTACTCCCGACATGATGCCGGTGATTAGTAAGGTTGCTCGCGTGCTCGGTCCTCGTGGACTTATGCCGAGCCCGAAGTCCGGCACGGTGACGGTTAACGTCGCTCAGACCGTGAAGGAACTCAAGGCTGGTAAGATTCAGTACCGCGTCGACAAGGGCGCTAATGTTCATGCTCCGGTTGGCAAGCTCTCCTTTACCGTTGAACAGCTTGTTGAAAACACGAAGGCTGTGATTGATTCCGTTATCAAGAACAAGCCGCAGACTGCTAAGGGCACGTACATCAAGTCCTTGTTCCTCACGGCAACCATGACTCCGAGCCTTAAGCTCGATTTGAGCCTCACTCGATAGGAGATAAACAATGAAAGCTGTAGTTAAAAAACAACAGAAAGTTGACTCTCTTGTCAAGCAGTTTGAAGGCGCAGCTTCGATCTTCCTTCTCAACTACGAGAAGATTCCGGTCGAACTCGACAACAAGCTTCGTAAGAGTCTCAAGTCTAAGGGTGTCACTTACGCTGCTGTGAAGAATACCCTCTTGAAGAAGGTTCTCGAGAAGATGAACATCTCGGGTCTCGACGATGCACTCAAGGGTGCTACTTCCATCATGATTGGCCCGGAAGATGATCCGATTCTCCCGGCACGTGAAATCGAAGCTTTCCATAAGGAAAACCCGGATTTCCTCGTTGCAAAGAGCCTCTTCGTGGAAGGAAAGGTCAGACCGGGTTCCGATGTGATCGCTCTCTCCAAGATTCCGGACCGCGCAGGCATGCTTGCCCAGTTGGTCACGATCATTCTTGGACCGGGTTCCACTATCGCGGGCCAGATCAAGTCTCTCACGGAAAAACTGGAAAAGGAAGAGGCTGGAGCAACCGCCTAATTCCTCAACACAACCATTCACAAACAACTTTTCAAAACGGAATAATTGGAGAAAAACATCATGGCAACAGATATCAAGGCTATTGGTGATCAAATCGCGGGTCTCACCCTCCTCGAAGCTAAGCAATTGGCTGACTACCTCAAGGAAGCACACGGCATTGAAGCCGCTGCTGGTGGCGTTGTTGTCGCTGCAGCTGCTGCTGGTGCTGCTGCTGAAGAAAAGACCGAATTCGACGTTATCCTCGCTGAATGCGGTGCTAACAAGATGGCAGTTCTCAAGGCTGTTCGTGCAATCACGGGCCTTGGCTTGAAGGAAGCTAAGGAAATGGTCGAAAAGGCCGATAGCGTTGTTAAGGAAGCAGCCCCGAAGGCTGATGCCGAAAAGATCAAGAAGGAACTCGAAGACCTTGGTGCCAAGGTCGTTCTGAAGTAATGCCTTCCATTCGTTAATTCGAATACGCCAAAATGCCTGCACAAACGTGTGGGCTTTTGGTGTTTTTCCCGTGCCCAAGGTTTTTTCACTGGATGAGGTTTCTAAATGACGGAGCGAAAGAATTATTCCTCCAATAAGTTCCAGTTGGAACTTCCGTATCTGGTCGAAGTGCAGAAAGCTTCTTATGACCACTTCCTCCAAAAAGGCGTTCCACAAGAGAAGCGTCTCAAAGTAGGTCTGGAACGCGTTTTCCAAGACATTTTCCCCATCACAGACATGAAGAAGCTCTTCGCGCTCAAGTACGAAGGCTACTTCTTCGGTATTCCAAAGTATAGTCTTCGCGAGTGCCGTGAACGCGGGCTTACGCATTCTATTCCTCTGCATGCAAATCTCTCGCTTCAGGTTTTTGAAGAAGATGGCGAAGATCGCAAGCTGAAGGAAGAAATCAAGAATGACGTTATGATCTGCGATCTGCCGATCATGACGGATAACGGTACGTTCATCATCAATGGTGCTGAACGCGTTGTCGTTTCTCAGTTGCACCGTTCTCCTGGTGTGAGCTTCGATGAAGAACTCCTCCCGAACGGTCGTTCTAATTACAAGAGCCGCATTATTCCGCATCGCGGCGCTTGGGTTGAATTCAATACGGACGGCGATATCCTCTATTTGATTATCGACCGTAAGAAGAAGATCCCGGCAACGGCTCTTCTCCGCTGCATCGGTTTTGAAACGACTGCAGACATTATCAACCTGTTCTACAAGAATCTGGAAAGTGTGACCCTCAATGCGGGTGACATGGAACAGTACTACGGCCGCATCGTCGCAGCTGATGTGATCGACACATCTTCGGGCGAAGTCATTCTGGACGCAAACCGCGTTTTCGATGACAAGTGCGCTGCTCGTCTGACGGAAAGCGGTGTCTTCGAAATTTCTTTCATTGCTGAAAACGAAGAAAACCTCCTTATCCACAATACCCTTCTCGCCGATAAGTGCAAGACGAAGGAAGATGCATTGAAGCTCATCTACTTTGTGATGCACCAGTCTCAGGAAGAAGCTCCGAACCTTGCAACCGCACAGATTGCGTTCGAAAGCACGTTCTTGGATGATCCGCGCAAGTATGATCTCGGTGAAGTGGGCCGCTACCGTTTGAATGCCAAGGTTTATACCCCGGCAATCGAAAAGCTTTTGGCTGAAGTCGGTCTCTCCAAGCCGGCTCTCACCACGATGACGATGACCGAAGCCGACTTCCTCGGCATTATTGAATACATGGTCGGTCTCTACTGCGATGCCGACGGTTATGTGCTCGATGATATCGACCACTTGGGCAACCGTCGCACCCGTTCTGTGGGTGAACTTGTCGCAAACCAGCTCTCTGTGGGCCTTTCCCGCATGAGCCGTGTCATTCGTGAAAACTTCACTTCCGGCGATAACGAAACGCCGACTCCGCGTGACTTGGTGAATACCCGTACGGTGAACTCCGTCGTCCAGGCGTTCTTCAGTTCTAGCCAGCTCTCTCAGTTCATGGATCAGATGAACCCGCTGTCTGAACTCACGCACAAGCGTCGTCTTTCCGCTCTCGGTCCTGGTGGTCTTTCTCGTGAACGTGCAGGCTTCGAAGTCCGTGACGTTCACTATACGCACTACGGCCGTCTCTGCCCGATCGAAACTCCGGAAGGTCCGAACATCGGTCTTATCAACTCTCTCGCCACTTTCGCTGTGGTGAACCACTTCGGCTTCATTGAAACTCCGTACCGCGTTGTCGGTCTTCAGGAATTCAAGGATGCTTCGGGTAAGTCTCTCTACTTCCCGGAAGAAAAGTGGCACTTTGGCCTTTACAAGGGCTTTGTCCGCGAACCGCGCTTGTTTGTGCAGCTCGAACTCGGCGCCAAGGATGTCAAGGCTGTCCGTTCGAATCTCGACCGCAATCAGCGTGTTCTTTTCGACTCCTTCGTGAACAAGGTGTTCGAATTCAAGAACGCGGATGGTTCTAGCCTCTTTGTCCGCAACGGTAACCCGCTCGAAGCATTCTCGGGCAAGGCAGATTACGTTCAGCAGTCCTCGACGGTCTTCGACGTGATTTCTTCCTTCGTTGTTTACCTGACGGCTGATGAAGAAGACGCCTTCAACATTGCTCCGGCTAATACGGCTTTGAAGGCTGCTGCTTTTGACCCGCTGTTCGACGGTATGCTCGCAAGCGCTTCGTCCGAAGCAGAAAAGGCTGACATTTTGGATCGTCACCAGCTCTCTGCTTTTGCAGAAGACTTTGTGATGGTTCGTGAAAAGGATGAATATCCGCTCAAGCCGCGCTTGGTCGCTGGCGGTGAATTCGACGAATCTGACCGCTTTGCAGAAAAGGGTATTGTTCCGACTTTCGATGCGAACTCGGAAGATATCGATGAAGATGCTCTTGCTGGTCGCATTCAGTTGATGGACGTTTCTCCGCAACAGATTATCTCGGTCGCTGCAGGCCTTATCCCGTTCCTCGAACACGATGACGCTAACCGTGCTTTGATGGGATCGAACATGCAGCGCCAGGCAGTGCCTCTGCTCCGCTCGGAAGCTCCGGTTGTCGGTACAGGTCTTGAACGCCGTGCTGCACTTGACTCGGGTACTGTTGTCCGTGCTAAGCATGAAGGCCGCGTGAGCTTTGTCGACGCCATGACGGTTGTCGTGGAACGTGGTACTTTGGATGCCGCCGGCGAATTCCACCCGTTGGAAGGCCTTGGCGAAAACTTCGAATTCCTCGACCATGAACCGATTGACGAATACAAGCTTCGCAAGTTTGAACGTTCCAACCAGGATTCCTGCATTAACCAGAAGCCGGTTGTGAATGTGGGCGATTTCGTGAAGAAGGGCGATGTCCTCGCGGATGGCGCTTCTACCGATCACGGTGAACTCGCTCTCGGTAAAAACATTCTTATCGCGTTCATTCCTTGGAATGGTTATAACTACGAAGACGCCGTTATCGTCTCCGAAGAACTCGCCATCAAGGATGCGTTCACCTCTATCCACGTCGAAGAATATGAAGTGGAAGTGCGTGAAACGAAGCGCGGTCCGGAAGAACTCACCCGTGAAATTCCGAACGTCGGTGAAGACGCTCTGAAGAACCTCGACGAACGTGGCATTATCCGCGTCGGTGCTGAAGTTCATGCAGACGACATTCTCGTCGGTAAGGTTACCCCGAAGGGTGAAACGGAACTCTCTCCGGAAGAAAGACTCCTCCGCGCCATCTTCGGTGAAAAGGCCGGCGATGTGCGTGATACGTCTCTTGTTGCTCCTCCGGGCATGCACGGTATCGTTCTCGAAACCCGCGTGTTCAGCCGTAAGGACCACAACGATAAGAAGAGCCGTGCCGAAGACCAGGAACGCATTAACGAAATCAAGGAAAAGTTCCAGGCAGATATCGACAAGATCAAGACGACTTGCGCCAATGCAATGGTTGAAATGCTCGTCGGTAAGGTCTCCGGTAATATCGTCGATTTCGATACGCACGAAGTCCGCATTCCGGAAGGAACTACTGTTTCCGAAAAGATGCTCCGTAGCATGGATCTTTTGACCCTCGCTCCGTCTTCTACCTTCGCACGTGACGATGCTGAAGCTCAGGACAAGGCTTCGAGCCTTCTCTCTGTGGCTCGTGAATCGATCGATCGCTTGACCCGTACGATGGAAAAGGAAATCGACAAGGTCACGAAGGGTGACGAACTCAAGCCGGGCGTTCTCCAGACTGTCAAGGTTTACATCGCCAAGAAGAAGAAACTTCAGGTCGGTGACAAGATGGCTGGTCGTCACGGTAACAAGGGTTGCGTATCCAAGATTGTTCCGGTCGAAGACATGCCGTTCACGGAAGATGGCCGTCCGATCCAGATCCTTTTGAACCCGCTGGGCGTTCCGTCTCGTATGAACGTCGGTCAGGTTCTTGAAGTCCACTTGGGCTGGGCTGCTAAGGTCCTTGGCATGAAGATTGCCACCCCGGTGTTCGACGGTGCTTCCTTCGAAGACATTGTGAACGAACTCGAACAGGCTTACCAGAAGATGCCGATCGTCTCTTACAAGATGGATCCGGATCATGGTCAGATCATCGGTAAGGCAAAGCTTTACGATGGCCGTACCGGTGAAGCCTTCTTGAACCCGGTCACAATCGGTTACATGTATTATCTCAAGCTCGGCCACTTGGTCGAAGATAAGATCCACGCTCGTTCGATTGGTTCCTACGCTCTCGTGACGCAGCAGCCGCTCGGTGGTAAGAGCCAGTTCGGTGGTCAGCGCTTCGGTGAAATGGAAGTCTGGGCACTGGAAGCTTATGGTGCAGCATACACGCTGCAGGAACTCTTGACGGTGAAGTCCGATGACGTGATGGGTCGTTCCAAGATCTATGACGCTATTGTCCACGGCAAGAATACTCCGGAACCGGGCATCCCTGAATCCTTCAACGTGATGATTCGCGAAGTCCGTTCGCTCTGCCTCGATATCAAGACCAATGGAGAAAAGTAATATGTCAGAAGAAACTTTCGATTATTCTGAAAACAACAATGGTGAAGTCTCCATTCACCTTGCTTCTCCTGAATTGATCCGTCAGTGGTCCTATGGTGAAGTTACCAAGCCTGAAACGATCAATTACCGTTCTTTCAAGCCGGAACGTGATGGCTTGTTCTGCGAACGCATTTTCGGACCGGTGAAGAACTGGGAATGTAACTGCGGTAAGTACAAGCGAATCCGTTTTAAGGGCGTCATTTGCGACCGTTGCGGTGTGGAAGTTACCCATTCCAAGGTGCGTCGTGAACGTATGGGTCATATCGAACTCGCCATCCCTCTCGCTCACGTTTGGTTTGTGAAGAACCAGCCGTGTGTGCTCGGTGCGATTTTGAATCTTGACACCAAGTCCCTCGACAATATCATTTATTACGAAAAGTACATCGTGCTCGATCCGGGTGATACCGATCTTCAGCCGAATGAACTGATCGACGAAAACCGTTACATTGACCTCGAAAGAGAAGGCCGTCACTTCACTGCCAAGATGGGTGCCGCCGCTTTGAAGCAGCTCCTTGCCAATGTGGATTTCGTTCAGCTCTCTGACGAACTCCGCGTGGAAGCCGCTTCCAAGTCCAAGACGAAGCGTGACGAAGCCATCAAGCGCTTGAAGATTGTGGAATCCTTCAAGAAGTCCCAGATGGACGACTTCTTCTCTTACTACGAAAATCCGGAAAAGAAGAAGAACAGCGATCTTCCGTGGGCAAAGGAAATTGCCGAAAAGGTCGAAGACTTCAAGTACGGTATCGTCGGTGCTGATGGCGAACGCAAGGGCGGCTATGCTGCTAAAGTCGAAGGTCAGGACTTTAACCTTCTCGATGCGTTCTGCAAGTTCCGCGAAATGTATCCGCGTGAAGCCAAGAGCCTCTCGAACCAGCCGGAATGGATGATTCTTGACGTTCTTCCGGTGATTCCGCCTGATCTTCGTCCGCTCGTTCCGCTCGATGGTGGCCGTTTCGCTACCTCTGACTTGAACGAACTCTACCGTCGCGTGATCAACCGCAACAACCGTCTGAAGAAGTTGATTGACATCAAGGCTCCGGACGTGATTCTCTGCAACGAAAAGCGTATGCTCCAGGAAGCAGTGGACCAGTTGTTCGATAGCGGTCGTCGCGCAGTGCGCGCCGGTTCTGCCCGCCCGCTGAAGTCGCTCTCTGAACTCCTCAAGGGTAAGCAGGGCCGCTTCCGTATGAACCTTCTCGGTAAGCGCGTGGACTACTCTGGCCGTTCCGTGATCGTCGTGGGGCCGGAACTCAAGATGCACCAGTGCGGTCTTCCGAAGCGCATGGCTCTCGAACTTTACAAGCCGTTCATCATCCAGCGATTGGAAGAAGATGGCGTTGTCTATACGCTCAAGGCTGCTAAGAAGTTCGTTGACGCAGAACGTCCGGAAGTGTGGGACATTCTCGAACAAATTATTGAAGACCATCCGGTTATGTTGAACCGTGCTCCGACGCTTCACCGTCTGGGTATTCAGGCCTTCTATCCGAAGCTCATCGAAGGTAATGCGATCCGTCTTCACCCGCTCGTTTGTACGGCTTTCAACGCTGACTTCGACGGTGACCAGATGGCTGTGCACCTTCCGCTGTCCTTCGAAACGCAGCTCGAATGCCGCGTGCTCATGCTTTCCTCTAACAACATTCTTCACCCGGCTTCCGGTCAGCCGATCGCTGTCCCGGGCCAGGATATCGTGCTTGGTTTGTACTACATTTCCAAGCCGCGTCCGAATCGCAAGGGTGCTGGAATGCGTTTCTACGATCCGGCCGAAGCACTTCGTGCATACGGTAACGGCGTAATCGATTTGAACGCGGAATGCTACCTCGCTTTGCCGGCTGGCCGTAAGATTTACATGGGCGCTCTTGAAAAGGATACCCTGTGCGAAACCGAACAGCCGGATGATAAGGGTAACCGCGAAGTCGTCGCCAAGGCTGGTCAGAAGATCAAGTTCCTCACGTTGAAGGAACCGTCTCTCATCAAGACCACCATGGGTCGTATCATCTTGAACGAAATTATTCCGAACGATGTCGGCTATGCAAACGAAACCTTCGGCAAGAAGGTGATTGCAAAGTCCATCGACGACCTCTATCGTCGTACTGGTAACCGCGTAACGGTTGAATACCTCGATGACTTGAAGGCTCTCGGTTATAAGTGGGCTGCGATTTCGGGCTCTTCCGTGGCTATTTCTGAAATGGTGATTCCGCCAGAAAAGAAACAGTTGCTTGATGAAGCGAACGAAAAGGTCAACCGCATTCGTGAACTTTACGAAGACGGCGTTATCACGGACGGCGAACGTTATAACCAGATCATTGACGTTTGGTCCAAGACGACGAGCGATGTGGCTGCCAAGCAGTGGGATCTCCTTTCTCACGACCGCGACGGTTTCAACCCGGTCTATATGATGGCGGATTCCGGCGCTCGTGGTAGCCGCGAACAGATCAAGCAGCTTTCCGGTATGCGTGGTTTGATGCAGAAGCCGACGAAGCAGCTCGGCGGTCAGGAAGTTATCGAAAACCCGATTAAGTCCTGCTTCCGTGAAGGCTTGAATGAAATGGAATACTTCATTTCGGCTCACGGTGCTCGTAAGGGTCTTGCGGATACCGCTTTGAAGACGGCTGACGCTGGTTACTTGACCCGTCGTCTCGTCGACGTCGCTCAGGACCTCGTGATTGTGGAAGAAGATTGCCACACGAAGGATGGTATCGATATCTCCGCCTATAAGGACGGTGACGATACGATTATCCCGCTCGAAGAACGTCTCCTCGGTCGTGCTCCGGTCGAAGACATCGTTCACCCGGTGACGGGCGAAGTGATTGTCAAGGCTGGCGAACTGGTGACGGAACGTGATCTTCCGAAGATTTCGGCAACGGGTCTTGAACACGTGAAGATGCGTTCTGTGCTTACCTGTAATGCTCGCCACGGTGTCTGTGCCAAGTGCTACGGCCGTATGCTGGCTTCCGGTCGTCCGGTCGACCTCGGTGAAGCTGTCGGCGTGATTGCCGCACAGTCCATCGGTGAACCGGGTACGCAGCTGACTCTCCGTACGTTCCACATTGGTGGTGCTTCCAGCCGTCTTACGGTTGAAAACTCGAAGAGCGCTCCGGTTGACGGTAAGATTGAATTGGATAACGTCAATACGCTTGACCACGAAGGCAAGAAGGTCGTCGTCTCCCGTATGGGCGAACTTGTGATCTTTGACTCCACTGGCATTAACAAGGGTCGTTGGCAGATTCCGTATGGCGCAACCCTCTATGTGGAAAACGGCGAAACGGTGACGAAGGATACGAAGCTCTTTGAATGGGATCCGTATACCAGTCCGATTCTCAGTAACGTCAGCGGTAAGATTCAGTTCATCGACTTGATTGAAAACACGACTTATCGTGTGGATAAGGACGATGTGACTGGCGTTGAAACCTGGACTGTCATCAGTGACCGTCATGGTAAGCATCGTCCGGCTATCAACGTTCTCGATGCGGCTGGAAACCGTCAGGGTGTTTACTACTTGCCGGATGGCGCTATCCTCTCTGTCCATGATGGTGACAAGGCTGTTCCGGGCGAAATTCTCGCCAAGTTGCCGCGTGCTGTCGGTAAGACGAAGGATATTACTGGTGGTCTTCCGCGTGTTGCTGAACTCTTCGAAGCTCGCGTCCCGAAGAACGTCGCTGTGATCGCTCCGATCGACGGCATTGTCGAATACGGTAACGAAGAACGCGGCAACCAGAAAGTGATTATTAAGAACAACGAAGAAGAACAGACCGTGCTCGTGCCGCGTGGCCGTCACCTCGCAGTGCTCGAAGGCGACCGTGTCAGCAGAGGTCAGAAGATCTGCGACGGTTCCGTTGACCCGCACGATATTCTCCGTGTTCAAGGCCCAGAAGCTGTGCAACGCCACTTGGTGAACGAAATCCAGGCTGTGTACCGCCTTCAGGGTGTGGCTATCGCTGATAAGCACATTGAATGCATTGTGCGTCAGATGATGCGTAAAATCAAAATTTCCGATCCTGGTGATTCCGATCTCCTTCCGGATGAAGAAATCTCCAAGGCTCGCTTGCGCGTGAAGAACGACAAGCTCAGGGCTGAAGGCCGTGCCGAAGCAAAGGGAACTCCGATGCTCCTCGGTATTACCAAGTCCTCGCTTGCTACGGATAGCTTCATTTCCGCAGCGTCCTTCCAGGAAACAACGAAGATCCTCACTCGTGCTGCAATTGAAGGTAGTGTGGACCCGTTGATGGGACTTAAGGAAAACGTCATTATGGGTCACCTGATTCCTTGCGGAACTGGTGCAAGACACCTGCGTGACGTCGTGGTCATCGATTCCGATGCAGAAGCTGAGGCGGCCGCTAGCCGAGCTTCTCAGATGGATTCTGATGTTCAGGACGGCGGTATCGAGTTCTCGATGCCAGATACCGGTTCCGAAGCCTCGGAAGATAATGGAGATAATATCGAATAATTTCGAAGGTAAAACTTGAAATAATTCGAAAAAGAACTATATTTGGGTTTCCAAAATTATAGGGAAAAATAAACAATGCCTACTATACAACAGCTCGTCCGTAAGGGCCGTGAAAAGATCCTCAACAGAACCGCTTCGCCGGCTCTGAAACAAAGTCCGCAGAAGCGCGGTGTTTGCACCCGTGTGTACACCACCACGCCGAAGAAGCCGAACTCCGCTCTCCGTAAGATTGCTCGTGTCCGTCTTTCTAACAAGATGGAAGTGACTGCTTACATTCCGGGTGAAGGCCACAACCTCCAGGAACACTCTATCGTCCTCATTCGTGGCGGTCGTGTTAAGGATGTTCCGGGTGTTCGTTACCACATCATTCGCGGTACGCTCGATACTCAGGCTGTGAACGGTCGTAACCAGGCACGTTCCAAGTACGGTGTTAAGAGAAAAGCTCCGGCTAAGAAGTAAAGGAAGAGCATATGTCTAGAAGAAGAAAGACTATTCACAAGCGCACCATTGCTGACCCGCGTTATCATTCCGTTTTGATCACCGAACTCATTGGTGTCGTTCTCAAGCAGGGCAAGAAGACGATTGCTGAACAGATCGTTTACACCGCTCTCGATCTCTTGGACAAGAAGGTGGAAGGCGAAGGCTCTCCGCTCGACAAGTTCGAAGAATGCCTTGAAAACATCAAGCCGAAGCTCGAAGTGAAGTCCCGTCGTATCGGTGGTGCAAACTACCAGGTGCCGATGGAAGTCGCTCCGGATCGCGCCAAGGCTCTCGCTCTTCGTTGGCTGCTCACGGCTGCCCGTAACCGTACGGAAGCTAACATGGCAGAACGTCTTACTGCAGAACTCATTGCAGCTAAGAACAACGAAGGCAACGCCGTCCGCAAGAAGCAGGACGTGCACAAGATGGCAGAAGCAAACAGAGCTTTCGCTCACTTCCGCTTCTAATATCTTTAGCCCTTTGTTTTGGAAAAAGCTCCGCAGAAATGCGGAGCTTTTCTTGTATAGGGTCGCTGTCCAAATGGAAATATGCGCGTCTAATTAGAGTTGCTTTTCTAGTGAAATGCGATTTATACTTGGCGCAAGTGGAGACATTCCGTATGGAAAATGCGACGTTGGATTGTTTGAAAGTCGATCAGACTGGCGTGGTTCGAGAAATTACTGGCGATTCCCGTTTTATTTCTCGCATCATTTCGATAGGCCTTACCCCGAACAGCTCGTTTACGGTTCTGAAGAACGATGGTTCTTCTCCGATGCTTGTGTACTGCCGCGATACGATGATTGCGATTAATCGCAAAGAATGTGCTCAGATTGGGGTGTCTGTATGAAGACGATTGCTCTTTTAGGACAGCCGAATTCGGGAAAATCGACGCTTTATAATGCTTTGACGGGCGGTCATCAGCGTGTAGGCAACTGGCCTGGTAAAACGGTGGAAAAAGCCGAAGGCGATTTCTTTTACAAGGAGCAGCTCTTTCGGATTGCGGACTTGCCGGGAAGCTATGGCTTGACGGCTAATTCCGAAGAAGAAGTCGTCACCCGCGATTTTATTGAACGCGGAAATGCAGATCTTGTTTGCCTGATTGTGGATGCTTCGCAACTGGAACGAAGCCTGTTCATGCTGGCGGATTTTGCCGGAATCCAATGCCCGGCAATGCTCGTGTTGAACATGATGGACGTGGCAAAAGAAAACGGTAAAACGGTAAACGTTTCCAAAATCGAACAGGCGCTTGGAATCCCGGTTTTAGGATTTACGGCCTCGGATCCTGAAGAATACCCGAAGTTCTATGAAACATTGGAACGGGCTGTGGAGTCCCCGAAAATCCTTTCTGCGGAGGGAATTCGGAAGCTTTCGGAAAATGCAGAAAATTCTCCGGTAAAACATTTGGAAGAGTTGCTTCAGGGATATCAATTCGGAATCCGCGAAAACTTTTGGATAGCTTCGAAATTGCTTGAAAACGATCCTTTGGTAAGCGCGGAGGTTCGTTCCGCAGTGGATCCGGATCGCTTGGTCGAAATGGAACGGATACTGAAAGATGAAAGTTCCGCAGGCGGCTTGATTACAGGCGAAGCGAAATATCGCTGGATTTCGGAAATCTTGCAGGGGAGTGTGACAGAGAAAAAATCGTCCGTGTCGCTTTCCCGTTTCGACAAGATGGCGACGCATCGGATTCAGGGAAAAATTCTTGCGTTCGGCATTATGCTTGTTACGTTGATTGCGTGCATGGCCCTTGCGATGCCTGGAATGTTTGTCGGTTTTGGATTGATGTCTGTTAGCGGTCCTGTGCTGCATTCCGTTTGCGAAAGCCTTGGCATTTGGCCTGTGATCGAATCCTTTGTAAAAGGCGTTTTGATCGGTGGCGTGGGCCTCACGCTTTGTATGACCAGCTTTGTTTTTGCCATCGTTTTCATGTTTGCTTTGGTTGAAAATATAGGCTACATGGCTCGTTTTTCTTACGTGTTCGATTCTTGGCTTTCGAGATTAGGCTTGCATGGAAAGGCGATTATGCCTCTGTTTTCTGGACTTGCCTGTACGGCGGGGGCGGCTTGCGGTACGCGTGTTTTGGATACGCGAGGTCAGCGCTTGTTTGCGATGGTTCTTTTGTGGGGAATTCCGTGTGGGGCTAAGTTGGGCGTTGTGCTTTTTTTGGCTTCCGCCTTTTTTGGATCGATGTCCATGCTCTTTGCCTTGATTTATGTGAGCTTGATCTTTGCATCGTTCTACCTTTCTTCAAAGCTTTTCGGAGGCAAGTTGATGCCGGTTGAAGATCGGGTGGGCATGATTATGGAGCTTCCGCCTTATCACAAACCGCAGTGGAAAGCTTTGTTCAAAATGGTGGGACGTAATACGTGGAGTGTCTTTAAGAAGGCTCTGGTCATCATCGTATGCGCGTCGTTCCTCTTTTGGGCTCTTTCCTATTCTTCGGATGGAAACGTAGAGAATACGATCTTGTATTCCATCGGGAATGCGATTGAGCCGGTGACAAAACTTTTTGGAATGCGCTGGCAGCTTTTTGTTTCTTACCTGGGCGGTGTGTTTAGCAAGGAAGCTTCGCTTGGAATCATGTCGACGATCTTTGGCAGTACCGATACGGCTTTTTCGCTGATTGCCCGAGATGAAGCGGGCTCGAATCTTGCGGAGGTTTTGAGCTCGGCCATTTCGAAACCGGAAGCTTTGGCTTTTGTTTTTGCTTCGATGTTCAACGTGCCTTGTGTTCTTGCGATGGGCTCAACTTATCGTGAAGCGAATTCGTTAAAGTGGTTGCTTGCGATTATGGGCTACTACTTTGCAATTTCTTTAGGCCTTGCGTTTGTGGCGTATCATATCGGTCTTTTGATCTTCTGAGTTGCAAAATTCCATTCTGAGGACGGAGCGCTAAAAGCGCTCCGTTTTTTATTGAGAAACGTCTAATTGGAAATGGAGGCGTCTAATTAGAGTTGTAGTTAGACTAAGCTAAATTTTATTATTGTGCGAGAAGTTTCAATTCCGAGCTCTCTTTGAGGAGATTTTCGCGATGGTATGGAATCGACTTGTTGTTTGTGCTTCCTTGCTGCTAGCAAATTCTTTATTTGCGGAAGATGAGGATGTATCTGTTTTCGATGATTCCTTCTTTGAAGAAGAAACTTCTGCGTCTGCGCCGAAAAGCTCTATGACAAGTTCTACTGAAACGGTGGCTTCTTCGACAGAAAGTATTTCAGCGCAAACAGCGGCGCCTGCAAAAAGTTCTGCGGCTTCGGATGTGATGGTTCTTGACGGTCTTTCTGTGGAAGACGAGAGCATTCAGGATGCGGCTCCGGTCGATACGAAAACGAAAGCGGAATCGGTGAAAATTTTGGATGCGAAGGAACTTCAGGGTTCAAGCGCTACCGTCGCTGATGTGGCGAACCGCTCTTCGGGTGTGAAAATTCGCCAGTCCGGCGGGATGGGCAGCGAAAATAAAATCAACATCCGCGGCATGGAAGGCAAAAACGTGAAGGTCCTTGTGGACGGCGTCCCGGTGGACAACGGCAATGGAAGCCTTTCCGTGAATGATATTCCGATGGATAAGATTGACCGCATTGAAGTTTACAAGAGCTATGTGCCGGAACGTTTCTCGACGGATGGCATGGGCGGCGTCATCAACATTGTGACGAAGAATTTGCCGGAAAGCTCCGTGACGGGTTCTTATAGCTTTGGAAGTTTCAATACTCACAAGGCTTCTCTCGATGCGAAGTACGTCTGGGTGACGGATTCTGCCAAGAGTCGAGCCATTGAAACGGGGCTTTCTGCATATTACAACTATTCCGATAACAATTACGAATTTACGACTCCCACGATGGATACCGTGGTGACTCGCGATCATGCGCGTTATTACAGCTACAGCGTGGCTCCGTTTGTGAACTTGAACCACTATTTCTTTGACCGCATTTCGGTGGGCGGAAGCTACGGCGCGGTGGATCAGGAGATTTCTTCGTCGGGTCACCGTGTGGAAAATGCAACGATGGACGGTTGGGCTTGGGGGGCGTCTTTCGGAGTGGAAAAGGCGAACCTGTTTGTAAAGGGGCTTTCGCTTGGAATGTCGGTGAACTATTCCCGCGGTGTGACGAACGTGACGGATACGACCCATATTTATTATTACGGTTGGAGCAAGGAAAAATACCGTACAAGCAAAGCTCTGGTGGGTGAAATCAGCATGGGCAGCGCTTCGCTTTTTGAACAGGTCAATCAGACTTTGCAGGCCCCGTGGAATGTGGACTATGCGATGACGCAGGATCACAAGTTGACGTGGAGCGGAATTTACCGTTATGAATCGCAGGAGCCGGAAGATAAGCTTGCGATTGGAGGAACGGACCGTTTGAATAAGGCGGGATTCCCTGGGTACAGTCACAGTGTGATTACGGGTCTTTCCATGGAAAACAACTTCTGGAATTCGAAAATTCAAAATGTTGTCGGAGTGAAGGGCTACTACTATCACTTGGATGCGGATGATGATGGCACCCGTCATCAGCGCTTGGGCGATGATGCTATTGAATACAAGGATTTCGGGTACAGTGAAAATTTGCGTTTGAAGTTGATCGATCTGTTGTCTGTGATTGAACAGTTTGCCGTCAAGGGCGGTTATCAGCACAGCCTGAGATTCCCGACTCGCGAAGAAGTTTTCGGCGACGGTATGTATAAGAGCAGTACGCCGAATTTGAAACCGGAAATTTCGGACAACTTTACGGCGGGTGCTGAACTTGACTTGTTTGATCTGCCGCTCATTTTGAAGATGCACTTGGAATTCAGCTACTTCTATTTGCTGATGGATGATCGCATTTATTGGAGTGCGATGTCGAGCGTTCCGCAGCCGTATTACAACAGTGTCGGTACAAAGACCAAAGGCTTTGAAATCGATGTGAATGTGGATTTGAACGAATATTTTTCCCTTTCGTACAATATGACGAATCAGGATGTGCGTAGCCGTGAAAGGGATAACGCCTATGGGATTGATGAAGGCTTGGTCGTTCCGAACATTCCGCTGTTCTATATGAATTTTGGCGCTGAATTCCATATTGGCGATCTTTTGTTCGCGGAAGACTTCTTGAAGCTTTATTGGCTCGCCAATTACACGGATGAATATTATTTCTCCTGGAAAATTTCTAAGCGTCAGAACCGGATTATCCCGAGTTCATTCTCGCAGGACTTGGGAGTCGAATATTCGATATTCGCCAATAGGCTCTCGTGGAGTTTTGAAGTAAAGAACTTTATGGACACTCGTGTCTATGACAAATACGGAGAGTCCAAACCGGGCAGAGCCTTTGCCTCAAAGATCAAATTCTCGATTTAACTACAACCCAGAAAAGGAAACAAGATGAAATCCTATAAGACACTTCTCCTTACAGCCGCTTTCGGCCTGGTGCTCACCGCTTGCGGTAGCTCTAGCTCCAGCGCATCCGATGAAGATTCGAGTTCCAGCACTGCAAACTCCAGTGCAGCTAACTCCTATGCTTTTGCCTTTATGACCGACAAGTCGATGATGTTCGGTACTGGTGATTTTAGCGATGACCAGAGCGAAATTATCAAGAACTTTACGGAAACTTCTAATTCCGGTACGATCGCATACTTCGACGGCTCTTTGTACAGCCTTTCCGTGGTGGACGAAGCCATGAACAGCGTGCTTGACCGCTATGAACTGAATGAAGACGGTAGCGTTCCGGAAAAACCGGCGGCTTCTGTGAAGTTCGAAGGTACGGGTGCCATGGTGATGAAGATCGTGGCCGACGAAAACAAGATCTATGTGAACCAGACTTTCGGTACGGGCCTCGTCGCTGTTGACGCAAAGACGTTGAAGACGATTGCAACGATCGACCTCTCGGAATACATGGAAGAAACCGCTCAGATGGTTGGTCCGGGTTCCTCTGTGGTTCGTGAAGGCAAGCTCTTTGTGAGCCTGGGCCAGTATGTGGACGCTCAGAACGCTATTACCGGTGCTCAGGGTAGCGTTGCTATTATCGACATCGCCACGGATAAGGTGGAAAAGGTGATTTCGGAATCCATGACCGCTGCAGTGGGTGGCTTGGATGATATGAATAACTCGAGCGCCTTTGTGGACGAAAAAGGCAACATCTACTTCTATTCCGCAGCTGCAATGGGCTGGATGGAAGACTATAAAGAAGGCTGGGTCCGCATCAAGGCTGGCGAAACCGAATTTGATACGAGCTGGGTGTTCCGCATGAAGGAAGCTGAATACGAAGGCGAATCCTCCTCCAACAACTTCTTGATGACGGGTGGCGCTTATGCGGGTGATGGTAAGTTCGTTGGCTTCTTCGGCAACTTTGCTGATCCGTCGAACTTCTACAACTATGAATGGAGCTTTGTCGTGGTGGACGTTTACAAAAAGACCGTGGAAAAAATTCCGGGCCTTTCTCCGACGATCCCGTGGTTTGCTCCGTCGATCCATATCGATAGCGATGGCTCGGTTCTCTTCGGGCATGCTGACGAAGAAAACAACTCCATCTATCGCTACGATGTGGACAGCAAGAAGCTCACGAAGGAAATGGATGTGAAAACCGGCACGGCTTACTATGTCATGCCGCTTGCTGACTAAGTTCTTGTAGTCTAGACTCTCATAGTGAAAAGAGCATGGCGTGCCGCAAGGTGCGCCATGTTTGCTTTGCGTGCAAATTCACCGAGGGCATCGTGTTTGTTAGCAGGATTCTCGGATTTGAGAATTTCTTTTTTATAATTTGAACGGTCGTTTACTTTGAAAAGGAAGGCTTTGTGGAAACTCAAGTCGTAGAATCCTGGATTTTTACCCATGGAACATTTTGGGCCCTAGTCCCATCGATTGTCGCCATCGTCTTGGCGCTGATCACCAAGGAAGCTTATTCTTCTTTGTTCTTGGGCGTTTTGATGGGCGGACTTTTTATAAGCCAGGGAAGTTTCCCGAATTTTTTGAATGCCGTTTTTAAGGATGGCATGATCAAGCAGGTTTCGGATCCGTGGAACATTGGCATCTTGTTCTTTTTGGTGATTTTAGGGACGATGGTCGCTTTGATGAATAAGTCTGGCGGAGCGGCGGCTTTTGGAGAATGGGCAAAGCTCCATATTAAATCCAAGGTCGGTGCTCAGCTCGTGACGATTGTCTTGGGTGTTTTGATTTTTGTGGATGATTATTTTAACTGCCTTACGGTGGGTAGCGTGATGCGTCCGGTGACGGACAAGTTCAAGGTGAGCCATGAAAAGCTGGCCTATTTAATCGATGCGACTGCGGCTCCGATATGCATTATTGCCCCGATCAGTTCCTGGGCGGCTGCCGTGACGGGCTTTGTGGAAGGAGAGGACGGTCTCGGACTTTTTGTGAAGGCGATCCCTTTCAATTTTTATGCGTTGCTGACTTTGGTTGCGCTTTTTGCGCTGGTTTTGACGAAAGTCGAATTTGGCCCGATGAAAAAATATGAATCGGCTGCGGCGGTTATCGATATAAAAGTAAAGGAATTGAAAAAGCATGAAACCCGAGGAACGGTTCTGGACCTTGTCTTTCCCATTTTTGCGTTGATTTTCTTTTGCGTGGTGGGATTGATTTATACGGGCGGATTCTTTTCGAGCGGGGAAGAACATAAGGGCTTTGTCGAGGCGTTCGGTGGCAGTGATGCGTCAGTCGGCCTTGTGCTCGGAAGCTTCGCCGCTTTCATTGTGACGATCCTTTGGTATCTGGGACGTCGCGTGATGAAGCTCAGAGTCTGCCTGGAATGCTTGCCGGAAGGCTTTAAGGCGATGGTTCCGGCAATTTTGATTCTTGTGCTTGCTTGGAGCTTGAAGGGTGTGACGGATACGCTCGGAGCGAAGGATTTTGTTGCGGGCTTGATTTCCGGGAACGCTTCGTCTTTGATGAACTTGATGCCGGCCGTAATCTTCTTAATCGGAATCGGACTGGCTTTTGCGACGGGAACGTCTTGGGGCACTTTTGGAATTTTGATTCCGATTGTGGTGGCGGCATTCTCTGGTGTCGATTATAATTTGATGATCATCTCGATTTCGGCATGTATGGCGGGCGCTGTTTGCGGAGATCACATTTCTCCGATTTCGGATACGACCATTATGGCGAGTGCCGGGGCGCAATGTAAACTTGTGAATCATGTGAATTCGCAGTTCCCTTATGCGCTTTCGGTGGCTGGGGTTAGCTTTATCTGCTATATCGTGGCGGGATTTAGCCGTAGCGCATTGCTGTCGTTTGCTCTAGGAGTGCTGATGATCGTTGGCGGACTTCTGATTTTGAAGAAAAAACGGAATTAGTTCTTTTGGGGAAGGTTTATTTGCGCAAGAATCACCGCAGTAAACATCAAAAGACAACCGAAGATTTCTTGGAACGTTAAGCGTTCTCCGAGAACAATCCAGCCGGAAATCACGGCGAAAACGGATTCAAGGCTCATCAGCAGCGATGCGACGGTGGGCCTGATTTTGTTTTGTGCGACAATTTGCAGGGTAAAGGCGACGCCACTCGAGAGGACTGCCGCATATAGGAGCGGAATCCAAGGCGCGGGATGGCTGTAGACGGCAAGCGCTTTTTGAATTCCGAAAAGGGACGCTCCCATGTCGATGAAGAACATCGGGACGGTTGAAAGAACTGCGACAACCAGAAATTGGATGGCAGAAAGTCTTACATTGTCGAGATTTGGACCGTATTTGTCGACCAGGTGAATTTGACTTGCAAAGCCTAAGGCGCAAAGTAGGGAAATTCCGTCGGCGATTTCTAAAGAAAAATTTCCTTGGATGCAGAGAAGGTAAAGGCCTACAAGGGTCATGGCGACGCATAGCCAAAGCTTGGGGGAACTTTTTTTACCGAGAAAAATGCCGATGATCGGAACGAAGATGATGTAGCAGGTCGTGAGGAATCCGGATTTGCCGGCAGAGGTCCCGAGGTAAATTCCGGCCTGTTGTAAATTCATCGCAAAGAAGAGGGCGATGCCGCAGGCGATTCCCGCTTTCCACAGTTGAAAGCGTTCGGCGCGGGACTGGGGACGGCGAGAGCTTTTTCCGAAAAAGTCCAAAATTTTTACAAGGATGAAAAGTCCTGTTGTAGCAATCAGGTTTCGGATGCAGACGAATGTGAAGGGACCGGCATCGTTTCCTTCGACTTGGGCGACAAAGGTGGATCCCCAAATGAAGGCGGCGAGAATTAAAAGAAAGCTGTATCCGAGATTTTTCACAAAAGGGAATTTAAAAAGAAAACGCCGGACAAAAGGAATTTACGTTGGTCCTAAGAGCTCTGACGTTCCAAAAAAAAAAAGTTACCCTCGGCTAAATGGATTGGTGGCTAACCGATTAGAGTTGAATGCCGCGGATTATCCTTGTTACACTTGTGCTGCTTTTTTTTGGGGGTGAATTTGTTGGACAAATGACACGAGAAAAGATTTATTCCACGTTGTCTTTTAACAAGGCGTTCTACATAGGTCTTGCTGTCGCCCTTCTATTGCATCTTTTTCTTTTTCTCAATCCGCTTTTTTGTAAAGAAGATTCGGCACCACGAGTGACGGACTCTCCGGTGCTTCGTGCGGAACGCGTCGTCTTGGTACCTCCTCCTGAGCCTCCCAAAGTTGTGAAAAAAATTGTCCGTGCAAAGATTATCCCCAAGGTTGTTGAAAAGCCGATCGAAGAAAAGGAACCGGAACCTGAGCCGGAGCCTATCGTCGAGACGGCTCCGGTCGCTGCCGCAGAACCGGTCGTTGAAGCGCCTCCCGCCCCCCCTGTTGTAAAGGAGCCTCCGAAACCTTCTGCAGATTCGATCAAAAAAGTGATGCGGGCTTATTTGGGGTCGTTGAAAAAACAACTTGAAAAAGGCAAAAATTATCCAGCGACAGCCCGTCGCTTAAAACAAGAAGGCACGGTCCGTGTCCGTTTCACCATCCAGGCGGATGGCAAGGTGGAAAACGTCGAAATTTCTGAATCGAGCCGCTATTCTGCTCTCGACAAAAGCGCTCTTGAAGCAGTCGAAAAAATGGGTCGATTCCAGCCGATTCCCGGAATTCTCAACAAAAAGAGCTGGCGAATCGAAATTCCAATCCAGTATAAACTCAATCCAGGGAGATCCTAATGAACTACATTCTTGATTTTATTAAACAAGGTGGTGTCATCGGATATATTCTCGTCGCCATGAACTTTATTGGCTACGCGATCGTTATTTGGAAAGTCATCTCGATTATCGTCTTCAACAAGACTGTACAGCCAAAACTCACCGATAAGGTGATTCACCGCGTGGTCACTTACAATACAGACCACCACATTATCACGGAAAGCATCCGTACCGAAATCGAACTGGCATTCTCTCCGCTGACCAAGGGACTTACGACTGTCGAAAACATTGCTTCGATTTCTCCGATGCTCGGCCTTCTCGGAACGGTGATCGGAATCTTCAACGCTTTTACGGTGATCGCCGCTTCGGGCTTGGATGATGCCTCCGCATTCGCCACCGGTATTAAGTTCGCCCTTGTGACAACGGTTCTCGGCCTTGTCGTCGCGATTCCGCACGTGCTCGCTTTCAACTATCTGAACGCTCGCATGGAACAGGAACAGGACGAAGTCGAAAACCAAGTGCTTCTCCGCCTCGGAAAAATCCTTCAGGAACGCGATTGCAGAAATTCGGAAGGATCTTCGAATGGCTAGAAAAAAACATCGCATTTCTCTGGATATGACGCCGTTAATCGACTGCGTCTTTCTCCTGCT
>OCVV010856762.1_pt1 | contig 23361 bp, 20 predicted proteins | sample 1539721 | NCBI WGS metagenome assembly OCVV01 (sample SAMN02144230, study PRJEB22623) | gut metagenome | biome: sheep rumen | host: Ovis aries | place: New Zealand
AAAATGTACTTCAGAATTAGTAGAGAAATCATAAGTTGAAAATGATAAGAATATTAAAATTAATGTTGGTAAAATAATTAAAATAGAAATCCATACCATATATGGAATAACATAAGACTTAGTTGAACTAAGTTTTTTCTTGCGTGTATAGAGATTCACTTCACTCATCAGCGATATCCTCCTCTACACTGCAGATAACTTTTTCTTTTTTAATCCATATACCAGTCACTTCTCCTACTCTATGTTCTTTAGTAGTAGATGCGATTATTAATTTATCTTTGACTTTGATATAAACATCATAATAAATATCTCTTTTCTTGATATCATTAATTACACCTTCAAAGTCAGATTCTTCAATATCATCTAGTAATACATCAGCAGTTTGAACTTTCACAACTACTTCAGTTCCTTCTTCTATTTCTGATTCAGTTTCAAGTATCATATCATCAGATACTTTAACCATTGAATCGCTCATCATAACACCGCTATATACGTTAACACCAGGTTTTTTCATGATAGTGATATTATCTGGATCTATTGTTAAACCTACTTCTAAACCTAGAGGATAATCTTTAGTTGTATGAACTGTATATTCTTTACCTGATTCAACAATAACATTTATTTCATGGAATGTTCCTTGGAAAGTCTTAGAATCAATTACACCAGTAACTTTAGATTCTTCCTTAGGTACAATTAATACATCTTCAGGACGAAGTACCACATCAACTTCTTCATTTTTAGAGAATCCTGTATATGTACATTTGAAGTTAGCACCTTCAAATTTTACTAAATAATCTTTTATCATTACACCATCAACTATATTTGATTCACCAATAAAGTTTGCGACAAATCTAGTTGTTGGTTCATTATAGATTTTTTCAGGAGTACCAATCTGTAAGATTCTTCCTTCATTCATAACAACTATAGTATCACTCATAGTTAAAGCTTCTTCTTGGTCGTGAGTTACATATACGAAAGTGATTCCAAGTTCCCTCTGCATCTCTTTAAGTTCGTATTGTAAATCTTCTCTTAACTTTTTATCTAAAGCCGCTAAAGGTTCATCTAATAATAATAGCTTAGGTTTTAATACTATCGCTCTAGCCATCGCAACACGCTGTTGTTGACCACCAGATAAAGTATCAATCTTTCTATCTTTAAAATCTTCTAGGTGAACTTGTTTTAAGGCTTCCATTACTCTATCATATATTTCAGTTTTTGATAGTTTTCTTAACTTTAATCCAAACGCAACATTATCAAATACATTTAGATGTGGAAATAATGCGTATCTTTGGAATACAGTATTGATTGGTCTTTTGTTTGGTTCAACATTGTTGATTAATTGACCATCAAAATATATTTCACCATAAGTAGGTGAATCAAATCCTGCGATCATTCTTAACAAGGTGGTCTTACCGCACCCAGATGGTCCAAGTAACGTTACAAAGGTGTTCTCTAAAATATAGAGGTTAAAATCGTGAAGCACTTCTTGGTTACCGAAGCTTTTACAGATGTTTTTTAAATCTAATAAAACTTTTTCATTTGGCATAGTAAGCCCCCTTTATATTATATTGAATAAAATATTAAATATTTTAAACGATATAATGATATTATAAAATAAACACTTAATCAACATTTTTTTATTGTAGAACTAATATCTAGCCAATAATCTTTATAAATTGAAAAAACTCGCCCTTTTAAGCGAGTCAATTAACAATTATATTTTCATTTATCTTTGTGTTATTTCATTTATGATATTTATAGCAAATAGCTTCCAATTATTTATCTACAAATAAAATAAATAATAACAATACCTAAAAAAGAAAGCACACTAAGAAATATCGAAACTTTAGCGACAGTCTCATAATCAGTTTTTAGATATTTTAAGGATGACATTATTGTAACTATAGATAAAGCTGTGGTGATTTTATCAATAATATACTTTGAAATACTTTCCAAATAGATATCAATAAATTCACTTAGTAATATGTGTAATAAAGCTAATATAACACAAAATATAGATAAAAATAGTGGTAAAGGAACCAAGACCATTATTTTATCTTTCTTTGGTTCTTCTTTTTTAATTTCAGGGTTATCATCTTTTAATTCATCAATATTTTCAATAAATTTATTTTCCATTAAAAATTATTCCTCCAAAGTTATTTGATGATTAATTATAACCCCCCCCCACAAAATCAAGAGTTATTAAAAATGTGATAGTATTACTATCACATAATCGTTATTCTCTATTTGTTAATACTACTATTTTCTTCCTTGAATTACCACAGAATGTTGGGAATGTCATCTTTGTATATTCTCCGTCTACATCCCAATCTTCTTCTTCACAGTCAAGAGCGAAGTTGTTTGCGGTAAAAGAAATTACTTTTTTATGTTTGATTGCGGATTCTAAACCGAACGCAAATAGATGTATCACATTAAATATTCCATGCATAAATCCATTTTTTGTGATTACAATATAGTAATTTCCATCACCCTGAGATTTTTCTGGATTGATTTTAAATGACGCTACTTCTCTAGAATTAGAGATAATCATTAAAGGCGTATAATAAACTACTCCATCAACTACTACTCTATGCGCTTTTATAGTAGTGAATATTGATTTGATACCATAATACAAATAAGCTAATGGTCCAAATTTTCTTTTTTTATCAGCCGGTGTTATATGGGATACATTTGTGAATGCGCCAAAATCAGCGACATATATAAATTTTTTATTCCCAATTTGACCAACATTATATTCTTTTGGTTTTGAGTTAACTAGGTCTACAACGCCCTTATATGGAACTTTATTTATGTTAAGGTTATAGCTCATATCACAAGTTGAACCACCTGGTAAATACCCAAATATTGGAAGATTAGGAATATCAGGTATTGCGTTTAAAACCATATTGAAAGTTCCATCTCCACCAGAAAAAAAGAAATAATCATATTTTCTGCATCCTTCATCAACAACTTCTCTTAAATGTTCAGGGGATTTAGATTCAACAACATCTAAAAGACCGAACTTTTGAGTTAGTGTGTCTTTAATGATATTTAGATTTTTCTTTATTTTTCCTTTTCCACTAGATGGATTATAAAGGAATATGCATCTGTTAACTTTCATTAAGAAAATTATATCATAGAGTTAAAAATTATAAATAATTTTTTCCAATTTTACACACCATCTGTTTTAATTAAGACTAAAATGTTAATAAATGTAAGAATTGTTATGTATAAGACTATATGAATTGAACCATAAGAGAATACGCTATAAGTTCCACTAGGAAATGGGACAATAAGCAGTAAAACCCTTATAAAACTATTAAGATCCTGATTATATTCGCTTAAGGCGAAACTAATCCAGAAAAATAGTAGTGAAAATATACTAGATAGATATGTTTTAAACAACAACATTAATAATGATGACAATAGAAAATAGAATATACCTAATAAGAAAATATTTATAAAAGGCACTAGATAGATTCCTTCTATTTTTCCATATGGTAATAAGATATTAAATATTATATAAACTGTCAAAAATAGAACTAATTCTAAAAACATTACTAATATAAATGAAAAGTATTTAGTTATATAGAAATCTATCTTGGTTCTTTTGTTTCTTATAAAGTACTGAGAGTATTCTTTATATTCTTTATTGAAGTATGAAATATTTAAAAATAATATTAAAGAAATATATATGATTTTAAAGAACAGGAAAAAGTTTGTATTAAAAGATTGATAGTATGAATCCCTATATGCATCTAGCTCAATTTTACTTTTTGAAATATTGGATAGATAGAATGTATATCCTATAAAAAATATATTGAAAATAGTAAAGACAATTAAGTTTTTCTTTGATATGAGATAATACAGATGGGTTTTAATGTAGTTTAGATAATAATTTAATATGTCCATTTTCGATACCGATATATATGAACTTATCCTTATTAAATAGTTCTACTTCATGGGAGATTATGATATACATTCTACTATCCTCTCGGATCAAATTAACTAGTTTGATTCTTGATTCTTGATCTAATCCAGACAGAGGCTCATCCATAATAACTGTTGTAGAAGGACTAATTAAACTTTGGATAATATTGGCTTTTTGCCTCTGTCCTTTAGACAAAGATCCTAGATAACATTTTTTGTATTTTTTAATATCAAATAGTTCCAAATAGCTATCTATTTTTTGATCTATATCTTCTATATAATCTGTCAAAGATGAAAATGTTTTAATGAATGTTTCTAGAGTCATAAATGATAACATTAGTGAACATTCTGGACAATAGCTAATTCTGTCAGTGGTTTCTATATTACCAGTATATTGAATCTGATTTAATATAGCTTTAATTAATGTAGATTTACCTGCGCCATTTTCAGCTTTTATTATATATTTATTAGAATCTTTAAATACAAAATTAATACCTTTTAATACTTCTAATTTCCCATAAGATTTTTTAAGATTATCTATAACTATAGACATATTTTTCTATTCCATTATACGCAAGTGAATTAGCGATAGACATGAACTGGAAATCATCTACTACATACTTTAACAATTCATCATCAATCTTATAGTCAATATATAGTGGTAATCTATCTACGATATAGATATTCTTCACAAATTTAATTGGAATAAACATTTCATAACTCTTTTTAGATTCTATATTTACTTTCATATCACCTGATGGGATAGATATAGATGTATATGAATATGAATTGTTTCTTTCTTTTAAGTTAGAAAAATTATCTAATGATTTATTCTCATAATTCATATAATCAAGTTCATAGAATTTATTATTGATTTTAATATTATTCACACTTACATTTTTGGTTGTATTATTGAATAATGTAATATTTAATCCAACAATAGTTTCTTTGTTATCTACAATGTTAGTTACTGCGGACAACTTAGTCACAATTATATCTTGATTAGTATCTTCATTATAGTTAAAATACAAGCTCATATTTCCTATTCCAATTGATACTTTTTCATTGTTGTTATAGAGGATATTGAGTTTCGCATCAGGCATGAATATAGGTTCTATAAAATCATCATATGAATTAAATGAAATATAATAGATATATTCATAATATCTTTTGTTGTTGTATTCTAGTTCACAACCTGTTTCAATACTGTTTAAATATGAAATAAATTTTGAATCTTCATTAGATAGATATACTTGAGATACTTCTTCTTTTTTAGATAGAAATGTATCTTTCTTATCAAGATATAATGGAATACCAATTGTTTCATCTTTTTTATTGAATACTAGATTATATTCTTTTCTTACAGATAATAGTTCTACATCATCATATTTAGTTGTGAGAGTGTAGATCATAATGAATCCAAATAATAGTACTAAAACTATTGAACTGATAATGATTATTTCTTTAGTTTTCTTCATGTTATACACCCTTAATTGGTTCAATATCGATAGAATAGTATTCTGTAGTGATGATTACATATTCAAATCCACCATCTTTCACTACAATCCAGAAAAAGTATTTTCTAGCGAGTCCTGAATATAAAAATCCTTTTCCAATTACTTTGATAAATAGTTCAGATTCAGGCGCAATCACAATTTTTACATTATCTGATTGTGTGGTTTTAGTCTTATTTGTTTGTTTATATTCAAACTTTAATTCTGATTCTAGTCCAAATTTGAATTTAGAAGGATTTGTTTTAGATTTTTCTTCACTAGTATTTTCTACATCTACTTCTAGTGATCCTGTAACATTTCTTTGTATAGTTTCTTCATAAGTTTCACTATACATGAATGTATGTGTAATCTCTTCAGTTCCTAAGTTTTTAACGTGATACAAAGTCTCTGCGACATAATCGAATGGTTCTTTTTCATATGCGTAGACTTTGTTCCAGCCAAACATCTTTCTTTTCTGTTTATTTAAAACATTATAGTAAGCGTTCTTTCTTTCATATGACCATGAATCAAGAAGCGCAACATCATTTTCGAATTTGATATTTTCGAAAGTGGTGTAGTTCTCAGCGTTTGTTTTTTTAGATAAAATAAACGATGAGATTGTTAATGCGATTACAAAAAAAGTGGTTATAAGTATTTTTTTCATATGGACCTCCATATAATACATACTCACAAACCACTGTTTTGTAGAAAAAATTTTTTAATATTTTCTTTTTTCGCCTTTATAGAACACTTCTTTAATGATTCCACCGCCATAACATTCATCATCAAATCCGTAAAAAGCGAGTATCTGTCCAGGTGTTACACTCTTGACGTGATCATAGGTAATTCTCGCTTCATTATTATCTAAGAATTCTACATGAATTAATTCATCTTGTGCTCTATATCTAAATTTTCCTTTGATATCATTTGATGGTAAAGGATTGATTAAATTGATGTTTTCGATTATACATTCATCGCTAAATAATAATTCATTATCTTTTCCTTGACCAACTATAAGCTCATTTTTAGTTAAGTCTTTACCTACTACGAACCAAGGGAGCTTTTCTTCATCATTCATACCACCTAAGCCAATTCCTTTTCTTTGACCTATAGTATAATTCATTAATCCATAGTGTCTTCCAAGATGTTTTCCGTTAGTTGAAACTATATCTCCTTCTTTTGCAGGTAAATAATTAGATAAGAATTTAGAAAAGTTTCTTTCACCTATAAAACAGATTCCAGTTGAATCTTTTTTAGTTGCGGTAATAAGATTATTAGCTTTCGCAATCTCTCTAACTTCAGCTTTAGTTAGATTTCCAACAGGGAAAAGCGCATTTTTTAGTTGATCAGTAGATGTAAGACATAAAAAATATGTTTGATCCTTATTAGGATCTACTCCCTTATATAAGTGAGGAACTCCATCTATTTCTTTATTTATTGCGAAGTGTCCCATCGCAATATAATCTGCGCCAAGTTTAATCGCTTCTTTTTTAAAATAATCAAATTTGATATATTTGTTGCACATGACGTCAGGATTAGGAGTTCTTCCCTTTTTATATTCATCTAAAAAATATTTAAAGACATTATCCCAATATTCTTTAACGAAATCTACTCTATGTAATTTAATTCCAAGCTCTTTTGCGACTTCAACCGCATCCATATAATCTTTTTCTTGTGGACAAACATCAAAAACATCATTAGGGTTACCACTGATGTCGTTATTTAGTAGAGAATCCCAGTTTCTCATAAAAAGACCTTCTACTTCATATCCTTGTTCTAATAAAAGCTTACATGATACAGAAGAATCTACTCCTCCTGATAAGCCAACAATTACTTTTTTCTTTTTCATAACACATAAATTATAATAAAAAACCTATTAAATTAAAAGAGAAAACTTAGTCAGCTTTCTCTTTATCTAATGAATCTAATTTCTTTTTTAGTTTTTCTTTTTCAATTCTCTTTTTTATATTAAGAGATTGTTTTTCAGCGTTGTTATCAGCGACATCTTTTCTAAAGTTTCTTGTGAGGAAGATAACTATTTGAAGAGGTACACCAACAATATAAAATAGATATGTCCCTTGGACGCTACCTAATATTTGTAGCTGTAAGAATATTGAAGTAATAAATGTCCAAAGGAATAAGCTTAATGATATTATAAGAAATTTTCTATTCCAAATCGAAGAAAAGATAATGGCTAATAAGAATGTTACCGGTAAAGCCCAGATAAATGATATCCATGCGTTTTTATCATGCATAAATATTAACGCTACAAATATTACAGTTGAAATAAGCCATACCGCTACCATAGATAAAAGTGTAATAGTTAATTTATTAGTCTTTTTATATTTTTCAACTAGAATAACTTTTTCACTATCAACTGGTTTACGGATTAAATCATCTATAGTCATACCATAAAAATCAGCGATCTCTACAAGCGTTTCTAAACTAGGTATGCTCATACCTGTTTCCCACTTAGATACTGATTTATCTGAATACTTAATTATTTCTGCGAACTCTACTTGAGTTAATTTTCTACTTTTTCTTAAGCGAACTAGATTATCGCTTAATATTTCATACATATTGTTCATGACTTCATTATAACAAATTATGGTTTTTAATGCAATTCTCAATTTCTCTTGTGATGAGATAAAGGCATTTTATATACATTATTTATGGTTGGATAATTATTAAAAATATCGCTAGATATAGAGATATATTTAATTCTCTTATTTTATTAGAGAGAAAAAAGACCACATAAAATTATGTGATCTAACTATTTTGACTTCTTCTATCTATTCCACTTGTTTTATAGTATAAAGCTTTATCTTCATACATATTTCTATCCGCTATTTTTTCAAGTTCAGATATAGGTTCTTTATATTCTTTATATCCATAACCTACCGCAATTGATAAGTTAGAAGCGTTAACTTCTTTTTTGATATTTTCTTTAGTTTCTTCAACTACACCTTTAGTAGTATTTAGGCAAACGACTGTGAATTCATCTCCACCTTGACGGAATAGAGTCATCTTAGATGTTAGAGCTCTATCGATTGCTTCACCACAATTTTTAAGTGCTTTATCGCCTGCTTCATGGCCTTGAGTATCATTGATTCTTTTTAAATCATTCATATCAAGCATCATTATCGCTGTTACTTTATCATTGTTTTGTTCTATATAGTTATAATATGTTTGTCTATTAAATAATCCTGTTGTTGGGTCTTTTTTAGAATATTGAACATGCATAAATAGATAATAGAATATGAATGATATAGATGATACGATACCTAAGATATCATAATCAACAAAGAACTCAATTACTCCTGCCCAAACGCAGAAGATTGCGCATACAACTAATATTGTTAATTCTTTTATATTCTTCTTTCCATCAGTAAATGATACAAAGAGTATTAATAATACTAGATATAATATACACGTTATTAAGCTTGAAAAGCCTAATATACTAGCTCTATGGAATACTCCGCCTTCATACCAGAATACTAGTTTATCAAAAAATAATGATAATACATATATTATAAAATTTAATATCGCTGGGATAGAGTATATAATCATCTTCTTATTTTTAAATAAACTTAAGAGTAAAGAAAATGGTATTAGCGGTCTTATAACATAACCGAATATCGCTAATATCTTGCATAAGATATCACTTCCACCTATTTTAGCGACATAATCTATTGCGCTATCAAATAGAGAATAAGCCAATATAACATACATTAATGCGATCAGTAATTTTTCTTTCTTCCTATCTAAGCCACCACTGTTAGTTAAAAATATGTGCATACAGATAGTTGCTACAACCTGAGCAAAATTACTGATTATAACTAGATTGATAAAATCAAGCATAGCATCTCTCCTTATACCTATTTTTATTGTCTATTTTATTACTTTTATATTATTAAATCAATAACTTCTATATTATATAGAAATATCTACTGCTTCTATTTCCATATATTTAATTAATTCATTAGTATTTATTTCCATCTGCATTCCAACTTTCCCTGCAGAGACAAATATGTTATCAAAAAGCAGTGCTGTTTCATCTATAAAAGTTTTAAACTTAACTTTCATTCCAACTGGTGAACATCCTCCATGAATATAACCAGTTAATGGATATAATTCTTTTTGTTTTATCATTTCAATAGATTTAACCTTCGCAGCTTTAGCTGCTTTCTTTAAATCTAATTCAGTATTTACTGGAACTATAAATACAAAATGTTCTTTAGTATTAGAAATAGTAACCAATGTTTTAAATACTTGTTCAGCATCTTCTCCTAATGCTTTCGCAACTAATTTTCCATCGGTTGTTTCTTTATCATATTCATGAATAATATATTTAATTTTAGCTACATCTAATAATCTTAATGCGTTTGTTTTATCCATTTTTCACCATTTAAAAAGCTTGTTTTTATAATATTACACTTATATTATAAACTCCAAGCTTTATAAATAATTATTTTTTCATTAATCTCATTGAATTTAATACACATAATAACATTACACCAACATCAGCGAATATTGACGCAATCATCGGGAAATTAGCTCCATCAAACATCAATCCCCATGTTAGGTCTAATATCATTATTAAGAATTTTACAAACAGTGCACCTATAATATTTTCAAATACGATTCTTCTTGTCTTTTTAGATATTTTTCTTATTTCACTAATCTGTCCTAGATTATCAGAGATTAACACTATATCAGATGCTTCTATAGCCGCATCAGATCCAATCTTACCCATCGATATTGAACTATCTGATATAGTCATTACAGGTGCGTCATTTACACCATCACCTACATAAATTAATTTACCAAACTCTTTAAGTTTATTGGCTTCATCTATCTTCTCTTGAGGTAACAAGTTTCCTTTTGCTTCATCTAAACCGAGTTCATCTTTTATATGTTCCGCTCTAGATTGACTGTCACCTGATAATAATACTGTTTTCTTAATTCCATCTTCTTTTAAAGATTTGATTAGATCTTTTGCTTGATGTTTAATAACATCATCTATTTCTATATAACCTATATATTCTTTATTTCTCGCAACATAGATAACAGTAGATACTGAATTATTCTTATAATACTTAATTCCATTTTCGTTAAGTAGTTTTTCATTTCCAACGTATATAGTATCTTCGTTAACTTTACCTATTAAGCCTTTACCAATATATTCTTTAACATCTTTCGCTTCATATGATGTTTCTTTATTTCCGAATGATAAAGCGATAGGATGTTTAGAATATTTTTCTAGTGCTGTAGCGTACTTTAACGCTTCATCATTTGAAGAATTAATTATTTCAAATGTGCCTACAGTTAAAGTTCCAGTCTTATCAAAAGCTATTATATCTGCGGTAGCGATTTCATCTAGACTTGTTGAGCCTTTAACTAGAATCCCTTTTCTAGCGGCTTTTCCTATACCACCGAAATAAGATAATGGAACCGATATAACAAGCGCACAAGGACAAGAAATAACTAAGAAATTGAGTGCTTTATAAATCCATGATGCGTAGATATCATATTCAAAGCCATTAATTAATCCTGATATTGTTGGGATGATTGTTGCGACAACAATCGCAAGTATACATACTATAGGAGTATAATACTTCGCAAACTTAGTAATGAATTTTTCATTTTTGCTTCTTTTTGAAGTTGAATTCTCAACTAAATCTAATATTTTCTTTACAGCTGAATCATTGTATACTCTAATTACTTTACCTATTACCGCATTAGTTAGGTTTATAGATCCAGATAATACTTCATCGTTAATACCTATATCTTTAGGCAATGATTCACCATTAAGTGATTTCATATCTATAGATGTTTCGCCTTCAGTAACTACTACATCAACTGGGAATTTTTCGCCTACTTTTATTATTATTCTATCATCTATTTTTAAATCTTCTGGTTTAACTATAACCATTTCATTATTATTATATAATGTTGCGGATTCGCTTTTTAGTTCCATTAAACTTGTGATAGAATTTCTGCTTCTACCTACCGCTATTTCTTGTAATAATTCTCCTAGTTCATATAGAATCATTACAATTACACCTTCTTGGAATCCATCGCCTTTATTAATTACGCCTAATACCATAGCGCCAATTGATGCGATGCTCATCAAGAAATTCTCATCGAATATCAATCCTTTAGATATATTTTTTACAGTATTTATTAAAACTGGATATGAAATTACTAGATACGCAAGTATATAAATAATATATGTAAATACTAATGAAATAGTACTATCAAATAAAGTATAAATAGTAAACGCAATTATAAATAATATAGTAGATACAATCAATCTAATGATATCTAATTTATGTTCTTTAAATATAGATTCTTTTTTATTATTTTTTTCATCAACTACTTTGCATTCTTCAAAATGATTTATTGTATAGATTGCTTTATTCAATGCTTCCTGATTAGAATATTTAACCCTTATAGACATATTCATAAAATCTACATTAGATTCTATTCCATCTATTTTATTTAATTCTTCTTCTAGTTCTCTTGCGCAGTTTGTGCAATCAAGACCTTCTATTTTTAAAGTAGTTAAATTCATATTAAAAGATTCGATTTTCTTTACTTTAACTTCTTCAAAATTAGATATTAATTTAATACATTCATCTAATCTTTTCTCATCAATATCTAATAGAACAGTTTGAGAAATAAAATCTACATTAACATTTTCTATTTTGAATTCTTTTTCTATTTCCTCTTTTAGTTCATTAGCACAATTAGCACAATCTAAGTTTTCAATTAGTATTTTATATTTCATAAGCAGTCCTTTCTATAGTTGAGCAATTATTCAACAATATATTAATAAAAAGAATTATTGTTCCTCAAACAAGTGTTCTAAACCTGTTGATAAAATCTTTTCAACATGTTCATCTGCGATTGTATAATATAGATTTTGTCCATCTCTTCTATATTTCACAAGATTTAATAGTTTTAATGATTTTAATTGATGAGATATCGCTGATTTGGTTACACCCATCAAATCAGCTAGATCATTTACACATAGTTCTTTGCCAACTAGATTATATAAAATCTTTACTCTAGTAGGATCTGCGAACATCTTGAATAGGTTCGATAAATCATCATATGTGCTTTCATTAAGCTGTTTATAATTATTCATAATATCTCCATTAGTTGAGCGATTGTTCAACTGTTTTAATTATATATGATTGTTTTTAATTTGTAAATAAAAATGTGAGTTTAAATCTCACAATTATGTTTATATTTTTATAGTAAAGTTACTGGTAAATGATTTATTTCTTAAATATTCTAAATGTTTTAAATCATTATCAGGGAAAGATAATCTATAAGATATTAGTTCTTGAGATGATTTATTATATTTCTTATTAAATTCTTTATCTCCATATTTAGTATCACCTAAGATAGGGTGGTTATGAAATGCCATATGGGATCTTATTTGGTGAGTTCTACCAGTAATTAAATCCACATCTAATATGCTGTAATCACTATTTTGTTCTATAACTTTATATCCTGTTATAACCTCTTTAGAATTTGACACTTTTTCTTTTGTTATAGCAGCGATTGATTTATCTTGATTTAGGATATAATAGTCCTTATAGATACCTTCTTTATTTTCCATCTTTCCTTTAACAATAGTCAAATAATGTTTAGATATTTTCTTATTCATTATTAGACTATTTATTAACTCTAATGTTTCTTTATTTTTAGATATTAATACTAAACCTGATGTATTTGTATCTATTCTAAAATTTAATGCTGGTTTAAAGGAAGTACTAATAGATGGATTGTATTCTCCTTTAGATATAAAATACTTAATAACTAAATCTAATACATTGTTGTGGTTTGATGATTGAGTAGAATGTACAGGCATATTCTTAGGTTTATCAATAATTATTATATTTTCATCTTCATATATACAATCAAATGGTAATTTAAATTCATTCTTAAAATATTTATCATCTAAATAAAAATATACTTCATCATGTTCATTAAGTATTATTTTATAATCTTTAGGATGAACTCCATTAACTTTAACTATTTTCTTTCTTAACATTATTGAAAGAAATGCCTGATTCGCATCTATTTTAGATCTTATAAAGTTTTCAAGCCTCAATCCATTTTGAGATTTATTTATTATATATTTCTTCATTAGTTCTTGTATTGTTCTTTTATTTCTTCTAGTTCAATGAACCTTTCCATTTTGACATTTAGTTCATTATTTAGTTCTTCTATTTTATTATTTAATTCCATTATCTTTATATAGTCAGTTGTCTCTTTATTTAAATCATCTTTTAGTTTAGATATATCATCTTCTAATTTAGGTATTTCTAATTCTAATTTATTATATTCATTTCTTATTGATGTAGGTAATTTATTAGCTTTTCTATTATCTTTTATATTCTCTTTAATCTCTATATTATTAACAAATGTTTTGTTTTCTAAATATTCAGAAAACATTTCATTTGATTCATGAATATTATTATTTTCAAATATGAATAGTTTATTACAAACCTTATCTAGAAAATATCTATCATGAGATACAGTTAGTATTGGACCTTTAAAAGATAATAAATAGTCTTCTAATATTTCTAAAGTATATAAATCTAAATCGTTTGTAGGTTCATCAAATATTAAAATATTAGGATTAGATGATAATACTTTTATTAGCTGTAATCTTCTTTTTTCTCCACCAGATAATGTTTTAACTTGAGTATAATGTATTTCTCTTGGGAATAAGAATTGTTCTAAAAGCTGAGCTGATGTAATTACACCATCATTAGTCTCAACTATTTTTCTATTTTCTTCTATATAATCTATGATTCTTATGTTTTCATCTATTAATTCTAAGTGTTGAGAAAAATAACCAATCCTAAGTGTTTCACCTTTAATCAGTTCACCACTAGATAAGTTTTCTATTCCTAATAATATTTTAAAGAATGTTGTTTTACCACAGCCATTAGGTCCAACAACACCTATTCTGTCTGTTTTAATTAAGCTGAAAGAGAAATCTTTAAATAATATATTGTCGCCAAATCTTTTAGATCCATCTATCATTTCTATTGTCTTTTTTCCTAGTCTAGTAGAAACACTATCAAGCTTAATAGTTTCACTTCTATCATTAAATTCTATTTTTGATAGTTCTTCATATCTATTAATTCTTCCCTTTTGTTTAGTGCTTCTAGCTTCTGCGCCTCTATGAATCCACTCAGTTTCTCTTTTTAAAATAGCTTTAATCTTTCTTTTAGACGCTTCTTCTAAAGATATTCTTTCCGCTTTTAATTCAAGGAATTTTTCATAATTTGCGTCATACATATATGTCTTCGCAAAATCTAGCTCCAACATTTTTTCAGTTACTCTTTCTAAAAAATATCTATCATGAGTAACCATCAAAATACCTTTTTTATATTTTATTAGATATTTTTCTAACCACACTATTAGATCACTATCGAGGTGGTTTGTTGGTTCATCTAGAAGTAAGATATCAGAATATGGAACTAGCACTTTCGCTAAAGCGAGTCTTTTTCTTTCTCCACCACTAAAATTAGTAGGTTTAATAGAATAATCACTAAATCCCATTTTTGATAACATAGATTTAGCTTCATAATCACTCACTGGATGTTCCTTAGTTGATGATTCCATTATTATTTCTAATAGATTCTTAGAATTATCAAATACTGGTTCTTGAGGAAGATAATTAATTATCATTCCTCCTGATTTGATAATCTCTCCATTTTGAGGTTGTTCTAAACCCATGATTAATTTAAGTATGGTTGTTTTACCACTACCATTTACGCCAACTATACCTATTTTGTCTTTGTCAGTGAACGAAAAAGACGCTTTATTAAGTATCATTTTATTTGTATATTCAAATTCAACATTATCGAATGTAATAACCATATATAAACTCTCTACTATTTGTCTAATTATTATTTTACCAATAATAATCCTATAAATAAACCATAAATAACAGTATTTTTATAAGTTTTTCACATTTAACAAAAATTAATTATCTATTTATAGTTAATGCTTGAATATAGATTTTTTGATTGTTATAATTTTGCCTGCGGAGGTAAAAAACTATGAATGTCGTTACTGGATGGTTATGGCCATGGGATAGACCTACAAACTTTGGTTGGTATCACATTACTTGGTTAATAATAATGGTTATATTATGTGTTTTTTTCTCATTAAGATTCGCAAGAAAACACGATGATAAAATAGATAATAGAGTAATATTTGGTTTTGGGTTATTTTTAGTATTAATAGAACTATATAAACAGATATTCTATACAGTTGAAGCTGGATATTATAGGTGGTATGCATTCCCATTCCAATTCTGTTCTGTTCCTATGTATTTAGCATTTATTGCGCCTTTAGTTAAAAATAAAAAGATTCAAGATTCAATGTATAAATTTATCGCAACATTCGGTCTTCTAGCAGGATTAGCGGTTATGATTTATCCTGATTCATGTTTCTATACTAATTATGTAACAATACTGCTTCATACTATGATGTGGCATTCAAGTATGGTAATAATCGGTGTCTATCTAGTAGTATCTAAAGGATACTGTAAAGATATTAAAAATTTCGTTAAAGAAATAATACCAGGTTTAATAATATTCACTATAATTGTAGTATTCTCAATGATTGTGAATATTGTAGGATATCATCTATATTTTGGAACAGATTTAAATATTCATAATGAAACATTATTCTTTATGTATATATCACCTTATTATTCTAATCCATTCCCTATTCTGGGACAGATCAAAGAAACTCAACCATTTATCGTATTCTTCTTAGCCTATTTAGCAGCTTTCGCTATTGGAATAACTGCATTATGGTTTATAGTCTTTGGAATAAGAAAATTAGTAAGTATAGTAAATAAGAAAAAAGCATAATATATGGCGTTAGGATGTCTAACGCCATATTTTTTATTCTTCATCAATGACTTGATAATCTAATTCATATTCGTTTGAATATTCATCTACTCCATCAGTACAAGACCATTCTTGAGAGAGTTCTATATCTCTAGTACAATAAAACCCTTGGCCATAATCGTTATACATTTTTCCTATTCCAAGTAGAGGTTTTTTATAATAGATGGAGAACCATGGTATAAAATCATTATTTATTTCTCCTTTCTATACTTCTAGAGAAGTACTTTTAATTAATTATACTTCTATAGAAGTAGTTTTCGAATTAATTATAATAAAACTACATAAATAAAAAATCGAACTCATTGAGTCCGATTTTATAGTTTTAATTATAAAGGGAACCTAATGGTTCCCAATATATTTTTTTAATTATTCAGCTGGTTGTTCAGTAGTTAAAGATTTTAACATTTCTTTAACTGGAACTAGATATGTATCTTGTAATGATTTAACCATTTCTGACATATCCATAGCTTCAGCTGCAGCAGTTGTAGCTGCTTCAGGTAATACAACCTTACCATTTGTCTTAACAGTTAATTTAAATAGATCAACTGTAGTAGAAGTTTCAGCTTCACCTTTAGTATAAGTTGTGCTTACATTAACACTAAATTCAGTGCTCTTGAATCCAGCGATTTCAGTTGTAGAAGTTTTAACTTCAGCATTAATTACACTAAATCCAGTATTTAACATGAATTTACCATTAACGCCTTTAGCGTCGATTGTTAAGTCTAAATCTACTTCACCAACTTTAGTTTCGCCTTGAGTCATAGTAACATTAACATCAGCAGTTAAGCCATCTTTAGAAAGATCTAAATATGCATGACCAGCAAAGTGTCCAGCTAATTCGCCTTCTTCATCTTCAGTATCTTCAGTAACTTCATCAGCAGTGAAATCAGCTCTTAATGAACAAGAAGCTAAATCGTTACCGTTATAACCTAATTCTAATTTAACAGTTCCAGATACTTTTTCGCCACCAGCATTGAATTCAGTTACAGCAAATAATAAACCTTTGAATTGACCATCGAATAATACTGAGAAATCTAATGCTTCTTCAACAGTTGTTAATACAGCACTGATTTGTTCTTTAGTAATACCCATATGAGATCCTTCAACTACATCTTCAGCAGGAACCATTTCAAGTTCTACAGCTTTAGCTTCAACAACGCTTAATGCATTGTAAACCATATCAGTTAAGCTTACAAAGTTGAATTGATATACACCATCAGCAGTCTTAGTGAAGTTTGCTTCAGTTGTTAATGTAAAGCCTAATTCTTCTAAAGTTAAGTTTTCAGCCCAAGCTACGAATGCATCAATTTGTTCAGGAGTAGGTTCTCCAGTTTCAGTTTCGCCTTCAGATGGAGTAGGTTCTTCTGCAGGTACTAATTCACCATCAGCAGGTTTAGGCTCATTAGAAGCGCCAGCTAATTGAACTAATGCCATTAAATCATCATAATCTAATAATTGAGCTAATGTTAAGATTTCTTTAACATCATTTAATACGCTAGCAACTCTATCCCAAGTAACTGTTACAGCCATATTAGTTGCGTTTTCTTGAGTTTCATATTCTTCTGTATCTTCATTGAAAACATCTTCATATTGTTTAACGTCAGCGTATACAACTGGTCCATTAGTGTTGATGAAGTAGTATACTTCACCATCAGTTTTGAGTTCGCCATCTTCATCACGTGCTTCTACATCAACAGAAGCTTGGAATACATTTTTAGTTAAGAATTCTTGTAAATTAAAACTAGATAAATCAATAGTTTTAACTTTATCAACTGCATAATTTCTAGCGCCTTCAGGGCTCTTTTCAGATAAAGAAGCTAAGAATTCATCAAATGTTTCAGTTTTTACTTGTTCAGTAGTATTTTCGCCTGCTTTAGAGCCGTTATCTGTTGAATTAGTTGAATTAGCGGCTTCTGTAGTAGTAGTTGTGCTATTTGCACATGCTGCTAAGGCGAAAACTAAACTTAAAGCAAAAATTAAAGCTAATAATTTTTTCATTTTGTTTTTCTCCTTTTTTTTATTTTATTTTATTTTATTTTATATTATTAACTACATAATTAATACTTAATTATTATGTTGCTATACAATTATAACACACTTTATTTAAAAACAAGTATTTTTTTGCCTTTATTAAAGTCTTGACTTTAATGCATTAGGCATATATTCGTTGATCTTATCCTCATTACCAATAGAGAATCTTCTACCAACTTCTTCTAATTTTTCAAATAATTTAGAGAATTTCCTAATATCATCAACTGTAGTATTTATTAATTCTTCTACTGTTTTTATTCTAAATTCCATAGGCGTCTTAGATATATAGAGATCATCAGCTCTCTTAATTTCAGAATTGATTGAACCAGGTTTATTTAATCCTGATGCGCTACCTATAATATATGTGATAAATTCTTCATCACTAGGATTAAATTTTTCTAAATATTCTTTTATGCCATAGAATGCATTATAGGTATTTAATACGTTAGGATCTCTATATGAGCTTACACTCACACAATCATCACTGTATGATGATGAGATAGATGTTCCATAAGCTCCACCTTTAACTCTAACTTTATTCCATAGATAATCGTTTCTAATAATATGATTTAATACGAAGAATGAACCATTGAATTTATATCCTAATTGAGAATAGTTGAATGCGATAGCGTTATATGATACACCACTTTCAATTAATATAGCTTCATCCTCTTTTCTTCTTAAATCATATTTTAATTTATTTTCATATTTAGTATCATTAAGTTCTATTGAATCTACAATATCTAATAATTCTTTAGTTTTACCTGATACAGAAACTAATAAATTATTATATCCAAATATTTTATAGCGTACATTTTCTAATGTTTCTATTAGATCATCTATATTCTCACTGCTTTTAGAATAGAATTCATATAGATCTGGTCCATCTATCATAGTATTTAAAACACTAGCTTTTGATACTTTAGCTTTAGCGCACGCTACCGCATAAGTATTTCCATTTCTCATAATAGATTGTTTTAAACCTATTATAGATTGAGATAAAATTACTTTGATTTTATCTTTATCTAAGATAGATGTGAATAACATATTATCAAGTAGTTTCTTAATATAATATATGTTTTCATCAAGAGCCGACACACTCACTACTAACATTGGAATAGAATTCTTATTAAAGTCTGTATACACTATTACACTAGTGCTTGCGAGTCCTAGATAAGTTAATACATAATTTTGTAAATCTAATACTTTAAAATCTTTAGTATCCAAATTACCTAATAAATCAGAATAGAATGTTACAGTTTGTAGTTCTTCTTTATTAAGTATAGATAAATCAAAATACATCTTTAAATAAGATATTCCATTAGTGTTAACATCATGAGTAATAACTTTATATTTCTTAGTATTTAATTCTTTAGTATCTATAGTATCTAAATCTACTGTAATATCTTCTTTTTTTAAAGTAGGTAAAGTTTTAAGTTCTTCTATCGTATCTTCTTTAGATTGATATTCAAATAATTCTTTATTTAAGTTAATTAAATCATCTACTTCTTTATCGCTCATTTTAGATTTAATGTCTTTCATTAAATCATCCATTTCCGTTTTCTTTACTGAATTAAACAAAGTAGATGGAACTAATTCAACTCTACTTACATATTCATTATTTAATATGTATTTATCTACTAGTTTTTCAAAATAGCCACTATCTATATTGTTTTTATAGAATTCAAAATCTTTTATCGATTCAAAAGATTTAATAATATCTAAATCATATGCGTAGCTATCTACAGCTTGGAATGTGTATATTAATCCTTTAGGAAGTCTACCAAAATCCTTTTCTTTTACTGAAAATTCTGAATGGTTAATCGATGCGAGTAAGCTCTTCTTATAGCTTCCTTCATCCATTATTTTCTTAATATGTTTTAGAATCTCTTTATATAAAATCTCTTTAGTTCCAGCGTTTGTTTTTTCTAAAACAAAGAATAATGCAGGAACAGTTGAACTATCATTATATTCAAAAGATATATCGCTACCTAAATTTAGATCCATTAGTTCTTTTTTAAGCAAGCTATCATTAGAATCCATTAAAGATTGTAATAAAAGATTAATAGCGCTATTATCTCTAACATTTGATACATGTTCAAGACCAAACGCTATTGATACATAATAATTATCTTTGGTGCTTTCTTCTTTAGAGATTCCATACTCTTTTATAAAATCTAAATCTTTATGTGGAGTTGGTATATCTAATTTAGTGGATAGTCCCTTCTTTTCATATTTAGATAGATATTCATCTTCTATGAACTTTAATTTTTCATTAACGTTCATATTTCCATATAAAACAATTATAGAATTTTCAGGAATATAATGTGTTTCATAGAATTCTTTATAATCTTCATATGTTAAATTAGGAATAATATCAGGATCGCCTCCTGAATTATATTCATATCCAGTCCCTTTATATAAAGATTCTAAAGTTGCTTGATAAAGAATTCTAGTAGGTGAGCTCATCGCACCTTTCATCTCATTATATACAACACCCTTATATATAGGATAATCATCCTTATTATTTAATTCTAAATGCCAACCTTCCTGTAAGAATGGTTTTGGGTCACTAATAGATAATGGACTAAATACCGCATCTAAATATACGCTCATTAGATTATCAAAATCTTTATCGTTTAATGATGCGATAGGATATAAAGTTTTATCAGTTGATGTCATCGCATTTAAGAATGTCGCCATCGATCCCTTAAGAAGATTAACAAATGGTTCTTTTAAAGGATATTTTTTAGATCCACAAAGAGTTGAATGTTCAATTATATGACATACACCTGTTGAATCATGAGGAAGAGTTTTAAATGCGATAGTGAATGTTTTATTATTATCAGTTGAATCTAGATAAACGATAGTTGCGCCTGATTTATCATGTGATAATTGATATAAAGTACAATCTATTTCTTCAATATATTTTTGATTAATTAATCTATATCCATATAAGTTATTTAAATCGATCATAGTTGTCTTTTTTAATAAAAGTACCTGCGTTTCAGGTACTTTTATTTAGTAATTTTTATTCTAGTGTAGGTCCATCTTTAACTAAAGCTTTACCTGCAGGGTTTCCTTCATATTTAGTGAAGTTCTTAATGAATCTCATAGATAAGTCTTTAGCTTTTGTTTCCCATTCAGATCTATCTTTATAAGTATCTCTTGGATCTAATATATTAGTATCAACACCATCAAGTACTGTAGGAACTTCTAAATTGAAATATGGAATCTTCTTTGTAGGAACGTTATTGATGTTTCCATTTAGAATTGCGTCGATGATACCTCTAGTATCTTTAATAGAAATTCTCTTTCCAGTTCCGTTCCATCCAGTATTAACTAGGTATGCTTTCGCTCCGCTCATTTCCATCTTTCTAACTAGTTCATGAGCGTATTTAGTTGGATGTAATTCAAGGAATGCTTGACCGAAACAAGCGCTAAATGTTGGAGTAGGTTCAGTGATTCCTCTTTCAGTTCCTGCGAGTTTAGCAGTAAAACCACTTAAGAAATAATATTGAGTTTGTCCAGGAGTTAAAATTGATACTGGAGGAAGAACTCCAAACGCATCAGCAGATAAGAATATAACTGATTTAGCCGCAGGAGCGTGAGAGATAGGTTTTACAATATTCTTAATATGGTCGATTGGATAAGATACTCTTGTGTTTTCTGTAACGCTCTTATCAGTAAAATCAATCTTTCCATCTTTATCTACAGTAACGTTTTCAAGTAGAGCGTTTCTTCTAATTGCGTTATAGATATCTGGTTCAGAATCTTTATCAAGGTTGATAACTTTAGCGTAACATCCACCTTCTAGGTTGAATACGCCATTATCATCCCATCCATGTTCATCATCACCAATTAGTAAACGTTTTGGATCGGTAGATAATGTAGTTTTACCAGTTCCAGATAATCCAAAGAATATAGCGGTATTTTCACCATTCATATCAGTGTTAGCGCTACAGTGCATTGATGCGATACCTTTAAGTGGCAAATAGTAGTTCATCATAGAGAACATACCTTTCTTCATTTCTCCACCATACCAAGTATTTAATATAATTTGTTCATGTGAAGTAATGTTGAATAATACTGCAGTTTCACTATTTAATCCTAATTCTTTATAGTTTTCAACTTTAGCTTTAGATGCGCAATATACTACGAAATTAGGTTCAAAGTTTTCAAGTTCTTTTTCTGTTGGTTTAATGAACATATTTCTAACGAAATGAGCTTGCCAGGCAACTTCCATTATGAATCTAACTGCCATTCTAGTATCTTCATTAGCGCCACAATATCCATCAACTACATATAATTTCTTGTTTGATAATTGTTTTCTAGCGATATCCATACAAGCATTCCAAGCTTCAATAGACGCTCTGTGGTTATCATTTTTATATTCATCAGTAGTCCACCAAACAGTGTCTTCTGAATTTTCATCTACTACAATAAATTTATCTTTTGGAGATCTACCAGTATATATACCAGTCATTACGTTTACCGCATCAAGTTCTGTAAGTTGTCCCTTATCAAAACCTGTTAAAGATGGATCCATTTCATCTTTGAATAGTTGTTCGTAAGATGGATTATATACCATTTCCTTACAATCATTAATTCCATACTTAGTTAAATCTATATTCTTCATTTATTCCTCCTTATATGTAAAATCCTTTTACATATTTCAAATATATTTTAAATATTTTGATTTTAAAAATCAATAAATATCACATAGTTTTTATTTTGCGTATATAAATAGATATTTTTAATCAACATTTGGAAAATAAAAAAGCTCATATAAATATTTCGCAATAATTAGAATCGATAAATCTTTAATCGATTCTTTTTCTTATTGTATAATAGAGTATGGCTACATATGAGATTAAACATTTAAAATCTATTGATATAAATGGTATGATTCATAATACTTATGCGTCTAATTTTTATGAACGAATAATGAA
>OCVV012856740.1_pt1 | contig 23348 bp, 16 predicted proteins | sample 1539721 | NCBI WGS metagenome assembly OCVV01 (sample SAMN02144230, study PRJEB22623) | gut metagenome | biome: sheep rumen | host: Ovis aries | place: New Zealand
CCCTAGCCGGCTCGCATGTAACGGATAACTACGGGCTGTTAGCAATTAGTTTCCCGAGGCGTTGCATCGGTTCCGGTGCATATGCGAGTCATCGTTCTCTTTCCACAGACTATATGTGGGAAGTTTTAGTCAATTACTTAAAGTAATTTACACCGGACTCAAATATCTTAAGATCCTGATCACCGTAGATATTCTCTGCGATATGGTCTCCCCTTCTTTCCGGATGAGCCATCTTACCATAAACCCTTCCGTCAGGCGAAGTAATACCTTCTATGGACTCATACGAACCGTTTACATTCCACTCACCGTCCATTGTCACATTACCATCAGGATCCGAATATACCGTAGCGATCTGACCGTTAGCCTTCAGCTTATCGATCCATGCCTTAGGCGCTACAAACCTGCCCTCGCCATGGGATGCAGGTGAGCAGTATACCTTTCCATTCTCGGCACATGAAAGCCAGGGGCTTAAATTTGATACCACCTTTGTATACACGATCCTGGAAATATGCCTGTTGATCGTATTGTATGTAAGTGTAGGCGAATCAGCCTTCTGCCCTACGATCTCACCTTCCGGTACAAGCCCAAGCTTGATGATAGCCTGAAAACCGTTACATACGCCCAGCACCAGTCCATCCCTCTCATTTAAGAGACGCATAACAGCATCCTTAAGCCTGTCATTCTGGAAAGCAGTGGCGAAGAACTTAGCCGATCCGTCCGGCTCATCACCTGCGGAAAATCCGCCCGGGAACATTATTATCTGGGCATTGGCTATATCCTTTACATATTCTTCAACGGAATCCCTGATATCCGAAGCATTCTGATTTCTGAATACCTTTGTTATAACATTTGCTCCCGCAAGCTCAAATGCCCTTGCAGAATCATATTCACAGTTTGTACCGGGCATTACCGGTATGAATACCGTAGGCTTTGCTACCCTGTTCCTGCAAACATGTATCTCAGGCGCGTTATATACAGGCATATCAACTTTTTCCGAAGAATTACCGGCCTTCGAAGGATAAATCTTTTCCAGCTTCTTCTTCCATGCAAAAAGAGCATCTGCCTGAGTGATCTTCACATCACCGTAAACAAAATCACCGTCCGTAACCTCACCTATAATAGTTACATCCGATTCAAACTCATCCTCTGTGGCATCATCTAGCTCCACTAGGATATCGCCTATCCTGTTGGCAAAGAGCTCGTCTGCCTCAATATCGGTATCGATCTCTGCACCATAGCCGTTACCGAAGCCCATCTTGGATACAGCAGCGGGAATACCGTAAGCATCCAGTACATATGCAGCTTTTACCCTGCCCTGGGCTATGAGCTGGCTTACCTCATCGTACATAGCCATCACATCCTTGTATACCGGGATGTCATACTCATCCTTGGGTACGGCAAATACCGCCAGCTTATCCCCGGGCTCCTTAAACTCAGGTGTGATAAGGTCATTCTGTCCTGCCACATCAACCGCAAAGGAAACAAGCGTAGGCGGAACATTTATGTTATTGAAGGTTCCCGACATAGAATCCTTTCCGCCTATTGATGCCAACCCGAAACCGAGCTGTGCATCATATGCACCAAGCAGCGCCGTAAAAGGCTCACTCCAGCACTCAGGATTCTCTGTCATCCTCCTGAAATATTCCTGGAAGGTAAAGTGTATCTTCCTGTAATCTCCGCCTGCTGCCACGATCTTTGCGACAGAAGACATTACGGAATATATCGCTCCGTGATACGGGCTCCAGGATGAAAGATAGGGATCAAAACCGTAGCTCATAAGAGTAACCGTATCCGTATTTTCCTTGTCCAGCATGGGTAGCTTCGCAGCCATCACCTGAGTTTCAGTCAGCTGATACTTTCCACCGTAAGGCATAAACACACTTGAAGATCCTATGGATGAGTCAAACATCTCTACCAGACCTTTCTGCGAACATACATTAAGATCACTCAGGGTATCCAGCCATGCCGCTGCAATATCTCCTTTTGCCAGATCATCCTTAACTGCCTGTGAAGCAGTTTTCTCCAGATAATTATCATTTTTCTCAGGAATGTTTATCTTAACTTTTGTTTCCTGATGTGCACCGTTTGTATCAAGGAATGCCCTCGAAAGATTGACTATATCCTTCCCGCGCCACTTAAGCACAAGTCTTGGTTCCTTTGTAACCACCGCTACAGAAGTAGCCTCAAGGTTCTCCTCTGCGGCATATCCCATAAATTTATCAACATCTGCCGGATCTACCACTACGGCCATTCTTTCCTGAGACTCGGATATAGCCAGCTCAGTACCGTCAAGACCGGCATATTTTTTGGGCACCTTATCAAGATCAACCTCAAGTCCTGCAGCAAGCTCGCCTATGGCAACGGAAACACCGCCGGCTCCAAAATCATTGCACTTCTTTATGATACGGCTTACCTCCGGTCTCCTGAAAAGTCTCTGAAGCTTTCTCTCTGTAGGCGGATTACCCTTCTGAACCTCTGCTCCGCAGACTTCGATCGACTTTTCCGTGTGTGCCTTTGATGATCCTGTAGCGCCACCGCAGCCGTCACGTCCCGTGCGTCCGCCTAACAGGATTATGATATCCCCGGGATCCGAATTAAGCCTCTTTACATTCTTTCTGGGAGCAGCGCCCATTACCGCACCTATCTCCATACGTTTAGCTACATAATTGGGATGGTATACTTCCTTTACATAGCCTGTGGCAAGACCTATCTGATTACCGTATGACGAATATCCGGCAGCCGCACCCTTTACAAGCTTCATCTGCGGAAGCTTGCCGCTTAAGGTCTCCGATATTGGAATGGTAGGATCTGCCGCACCTGTTATACGCATTGCCTGATATACATAGGATCTTCCTGAAAGGGGATCTCGGATAGCACCGCCCAGACATGTTGCTGCACCACCGAAAGGTTCTATCTCGGTAGGATGGTTATGAGTCTCATTCTTGAAGCTGACAAGCCATTCCTCGGTATACTTATCAGAACCATCCCCCGGATCAATCTCTACCGGCACTACGATGGAGCATGCATTTATCTCATCAGACACTTCCATATCCGTAAGCAGTCCGTCCTTCTTAAGCTTCTTCATTGCGATAAGCGCAAGATCCATAAGACAGATGAACTTATCTTCTCTGTCTCCATACAGCTCATTGCGGGTATCCAGGTAACTCATATATGTAGTTTCCAGGGGAGTCCTGTAGTATCCCTCGTCAAACTCCACATCCTTAAGTTCCGTTGCAAATGTGGTATGTCTGCAGTGGTCTGACCAATATGTATCCAGAACCCTTATCTCCGTCATTGACGGATTCCTTTTCTCTTCATTCTCAAAATATTTTCTGATATGCAGGAAGTCATTAAAGGTCATTGCAAGCCCCAATGAATCATACCTGTCACGAAGCTCATCCTCAGACATATCGCAAAAACCGTCTATCAAGGCCACATCAGCCGGATCGTCATATTTGGTGATGAGTGTCTCAGGCTTCTCCATCCCTGTTTCCCTGGAGTCCACCGGATTGATGCAGTGGGACTTGATCCTTGCAAACTCATCATCGGAAATATCACCTGTCAGCACATAGGTCATTGCGGTCTTTACTATGGGTTCCTCATCTTCCTTAAGGAACCTGATGCACTGCTCAGCTGAGTCCGCACGCTGATCATACTGACCGGGAAGGTATTCCACGCCAAATACCCTTGCTCCTTCAGGGATATCGATTTTCTCCTCAAACAATTCATCAACGGGAGGCTCACTGAAAACTTTCCTGCAGGCTCTCTCGAATACCGCATCCGAAACATTTTCCACATCGTAACGGATAAATATCCTGACGGACTTTAATCCGTCTATACCGAGATAGCTCTTTATCTCGTCCGTCAGCTCTGCAGACTTTACAGCATACTCAGGTTTCTTTGCTACATAGATTCGTCGTACTTTTTCCACTTTGTTTCCCTTCCGCCCTTAAAGGCATCAATTTTTTATGTTTAATATAACCGCTTTTTTAAAAAGGCTTTGTCCAGAACTCTATCAGCTCTTTCATCTTTCTGATCGCCGCATAGTATACACCGTTGCTTACGCCTTCACTCCACATTGAGCCCTTGGTCCTTCCCTTTATTATATACTTTGAAAGGATATCTCCCATGACTTTTATGTCTTTTATTTCAGCTTTTTCTATGAATGACAGCTCATCTGCCACAGTCCTTAATCTGTACTTATTAAAGCTGTACTGATAATTCCTGTTTATGAATTTAGTCTTATCCGCTGTCCTTACGAAATTCATAAGCGTCCCGTCATAGACAGGAAACTTTATAGTGCCGCCCTCGCCCTTACTGGGATCATAAACCTCCATAAGATTTTCTCCCTGTTTGCTCTCGAGCCAGCCTAAGTATCTTCCAAGCTCTGCAACATCCGGACCGTATTCGTCTATAATCGCCATTATACCCGCTTTGTTTTTTAAATCCATATTTTCCTCTTTCTGCCGGTTTACATCATCATCTGCACCATTTCCATAGCTTCATCATAATCAAAATTACCGACTGCTTTTTTTATCTCCATAAGCTGAGCCCTGATACCGTCATCCATGGGATAGGACAGCAGCTTTTCAACTTTACGGAGAGCCTCTGCCTGCTCCAGCATTTCAAGGCTTCCCTGCAGCGAATTCATCTGGCCTAAAAACTCGTCCCAGGTAAGGGACTCGTTTCTCAGCTCTATATCTGCCTCCTCGAAAAGCCCGGCCTTATCAAGAGCAGACCTTATGGAATAAAGGAGCTCCTCATACGTATCTGCCAACAGATAGCCTTCCCGTTCGATTTCCCCGGCATTTCCGTTCCGTCCCGCATATTCCTGAAGCCTGGCAAACTCCGAAAGCTGTTTTGCACCTATACCTGCCATCAGGCCTTTCAGTGCATGCACCTCAAATACATACTGCCTGATATCATGCTTTTCTATACACTGACGTATTCTCTCCACATGAGCATCTCCGTCATCACAGATATATTTTAACATCTGTACGTACCTGCCGGTATCATTACCGTAATTTTTCATTCCATCCGCTATATCCACACCCGGCAGAGAAAGTTCAAGGTCACCGAAATCCATATCCGACATGGGTCTGTCCACATAATGCAGTATCTCGGGTGGAAGGAATTTCTTTAATACTTCTTCCATCGCACCTATATCTATGGGCTTGGATATATACTCCTGAAACCCGTTCTGCAAAAACATATCCCTTGTACCGCTTATGGCATTTGCCGTAAGTGCTATCACGGGCATGGAATTGATCCGTGGATCCGGATCCTCCCGTAAAAGCTTGGTAGTCTCGATACCGTCAAGCTCAGGCATCATCTGGTCCATAAGTATCATATGATAGTTATTGCGGGCCACTTTATCCAGGCATTCCTTTCCGGAAAGGGCCGTATCCACTCTCACCTGGTACATGGCGAGTATTCCCTGTGCAACCTTTATATTTGTAATATTATCATCCACAACAAGAATACGGGCAAGAGGTGCAATGAAAGTTTTTCTGTCACGCTCCGTTTCCACGGGAAGTTCTATATAATCATAGCTGCCAAGAGGAGTAGGATCAGCAATCTTCTGGTTATAATAGAATGAGAATACGCTTCCCACACCATAGGTACTTTTTACATCTATCATGCCGCCCATAGACTCCACAAGCCTCTTGCATATAGCCAGTCCGAGACCGGTTCCTTCTATGGTCCTGTTCTGGATCATATCCGCACGCTGAAAACTTTCAAAAAGCGTTGGCAGGCTCTCCTGCCTGATACCGCAGCCTGTGTCCTCTATTGAAGCATTTACGCAGGCGCCTCCCGGTATCTCCTCCCAGTCCACGCTCAGCCTGATATATCCCCGTTTTGTATATTTTACGGCATTTGTGAGAATATTTGTATATATCTGACGCACATGTGTCTCATCTCCGAGGAAAAGGCTTGGCATGTTCTCATTTACGTGGACAATGAGCTCTACGTTTTTATCCACCAGCTTAAGTCCTATCATGTTGCAGATATCCTTAAGTACAAGTCCCAGATTGTATTCGCTCTCATTATTCTCTGTCTTGCCGGTCTCTATCTTGGAAAAGTCCAGGATACTGTTTATCAGGGAAAGCAGTGTATTGCTGGCACTGCGTATATTATTCGCATTTTCCTCTACCTTGCTGTTGATGTTGTCATTCAGTATAAGTTCCGTCATCCCGATAATGGCATTCATGGGAGTACGGATCTCATGACTCATGTTTGCCAGGAAAACAGACTTGGCCTGATTCGCTTTTTCAGCTTCATTCTTAAGTTCGATAAGGCGCTGGGTAAATTCATGTTCCTCTGTCTTATCGTTTATCCAGATAGTTGTTCCCTTGTACTTCCCCATGTCATAAAAAGGAACAAGTGAGATCAGGTACAGCCGGCCGTCAACCTCCATTTCCTTTTTATCATTCTCAAGGAGCTTCTTTACCACATCCAGACGGGTGGCGTCATAATTAAGCATCGGGAAGATTTCTCCCGCCTTTTCATTGGTGAAAAGTATCCTTTCCGCCGCATCTACCACCACAAAGCCTTCCTCTATGGTTTCTATGATATCATCCCTTGCCATCTGCATGGAGTCAAACATCCTGAATTTAAAAACAACACATATAGCTATTGTCCAAGCCAGAACAAGGGCTATTCTCAAAGGCATAAAGTCTTTTACATAAGGCACAGCGCTCATTATAAGCCCTATGACAGGTATGAGCCCGGTAACCGCAAGCCACCCCGCACCGTGATTTGGTTCAAGAAAAGCGTTTCTGAAATTCTGAAAAGTTATAAAGCAGCCGAAAATCCCTATCAGCACCATGGGCACCAGATCTATATAATAAAAAATGCTGTAACTGATATTTTGAGGAAAAATCCCCCTTCCGCCAGCGGTAATCATAGGCATCCCCAATACTGCAAGAACTGCTGCCGCCCCGCAATGCAGAAAGAAATATACAAGGATAGGGATTGAAAACTGCTTTGGGATCTTTACACCGCAGGTACTAATGGAAAAGAATGCGAAAGAAATCACAAAACCGCAGACTGCCATGTGCTCCATTGCAATGGACCCCCGCGTAGCAGACGGGTCTCCGGACAGAAGTCCCGACAATGCAGCTATCAGTACAGTAACCAGAGACGCACCCGAAAAGTTAAGGTTGCGAACAATCTCAGAAGGCTCCGACCTGTTTATCAGAACCATAGAAACCGCTAAAAGGATCAAGCCGGCAAGAAGCGCCGTTATCATCACGTAATATACCATAACACGGATATTTTATCAGATTTGGGTAAAAAAAACCACTTGCCAAGATAAAGAGGATTTGCTATCATTACATTTGTTGTTTAGGGGCATAGTTAAACGGTTTAACATCGGTCTCCAAAACCGTCGAAGAGGGTTCGACTCCTTCTGCCCCTGCTGAATATTAAAAGGACTGCGTGAGCGGTTCTTTTTATTTTCCTACCGAATTATTTATTTTCCTTTTCCAGAATTTCCCCCGCACCGATAGCTCACCTGCCGGTGGGATCGTTCGCCAAGCAGTTCTTACGGAAATGCCAAAGTCTGTAATTCACATTTCCCCCAATTTCTCATTCAGCTGCTCCCACTCTGCCATATACTCATCGTCCTGTGCGGTCAGGGCGTCTATCTGGGACTGAAGCTCCTCAAGCTTTTTGTAATCACTGGCATTTGCAGGATCATTCAGTTCTTCTTCAAGAGCTGCCTTCTTTGCATCATTTTCTTCAAGCAGAACTTCAAGCCTTGCCACACGCCTTTCCATACGGGAACGCTCTTTCCCCGGGTTTGCGGATTTCTTTTTCGGCTCCGCCGGCTGCGCATCGGCCCCCGGCTCCGTTTTTTCCGCATGACCTATATTCCAGACATTCTCCGCTTTTTCGGTCTTTTCGCGGCCACGCTCACGCTCATATTCTTCATAATCAAACGGAAAATACTCAGCACCGTTTCCTTCGAATATTATAAGTGAATCAGCCACCTCCCTGACCAGATATCTGTCATGGGTAACAAAGATGAGAGTTCCTTCATATGCCTTAAGCATATCCTCCAACGCTTCTTTCCCCACTATATCCATATGGTTTGTGGGTTCGTCCAGCATCAGAAGATTAGGCCTGGTCTCAAAGATCTTGGCAAGGGCAAGCCTGACCTTTTCACCTCCGGAAAGAAGCGATACTTCCTTGAATACATCATCGCCTGTAAAAAGAAAGCCTCCCAGTATATTCCTGACTTCGGTTTCCGTAAGGGTAGGATACATATCCCAAAAATCATCCAGGACACTTTTGTCACTCACATACTGGGCCATCTGCTGATCAAAATACCCAGGCTCAACACCATGACCGTAGCTGAATTTCCCGGATTTTTTTGCAAGCTTTCCGGTAAGAGTTTTTAAAAGAGTAGATTTACCAAGACCGTTTCCGCCTATAACCCCCAGCTTCTGTCCTTTCTTTACCGAAAAAGATACTCTTGCAAGAATATCATCATAGCCAATCCCGAGATTATCAACACTGAGCACATCATTCCCGCTTTCCCTGGCAGGCTTTGTCAAAGTGTGGAAAGCCTTCAGCTCATACTCTTCCGGAGCCTCGATCTTTTCCATATGCTCTATCTGCTTGAGCTTATTCTTTGCCATGGAAGCCTTGGTCGCCTTATGTATAAAACGGTCTGCCACTGCCTGGAGTCTTTCTATCTCTTTCTGCTGGGCTTCATAAGCCTTTTTCTGCTGTTCGTATCTTTCCTTCTTTACCCTGACAAAATCCGAATAGTTTCCCACATACCTGGTCATCCTGGCATGCTCTATCTCATAGATTTCATCCGCTACCCTGTCCATAAAAAGCCTGTCATGGGAAACAACGATCACAGCTCGCGGGTATTCCTTTATATAGCCTTCCAGCCAGCTTATGGTGGATATATCAAGATGGTTTGTCGGCTCGTCGAGGATCAGTATATCCGGTCTCGACAGCAGAAGCTTAATAAAAGCGATCTTAGTCCTCTGACCTCCGGAAAACTCCGAAAGCGGCCTGCCCTCATCATCTTTGGTAAAACCAAAGCGTTCAAATACCGTCTCATAATCTTTTTCATAACGGTATCCGCCCATGTAGTTAAATCTTTCCTCCAGGATGGCATATTCTCCCGCCAGCTTTTCATCCGGAGCCGCATCCAGACGCTGCAGCATATCGTCCAGCTTTTTTTTCATTTCCAGCACAGGCAAAAAAACCTTACGGATCTCATCACCGAGAACGGCACTGTCATCCGTAAAGGTCATCTGGGAAAGCCAGCCTATCGTAAGTCCCGGGGCCTTTACATAGGCCGGCTGAATATTTCCATCTCTTTTGTCTGCTGAAATCTCTCCTGAAAGAAACTTAAGGAAAGTGGTCTTGCCGCATCCGTTCCTTCCTACTATGGCAATCTTTTCGGTATTCTTTACCCTAAATGAAATATCCTTAATAAGAGTTCTGTCACCATAGGAAATATCGGCATTGCTGACCTGAAGCAACATTATTTAACGCCTCAGACTTTCGTATAGATTTCTGTATCAATGCTGTCCTGGCCATCACGGAAAGTGAAGGCAACAGCAGGAGTCTGTACATTAAGACCTACAAACGCACACGTTGACCTGATCTTCTCACTTACTCCCAGCATAATGTGGTTAAGGAAATTCTTCTTGATAACATCATCAAGATTATCAACGAAAGTGCTTACGCTTACAGGCGTAACAGTTTCAATTTCCATCTTCATGATCTTGTTTTCTTCATCAGCTACGGTATGCTTTACTGCAACCATTGCGACTGTGGGAACACCCGGATTCAGATTAACGGAAACCTTTGTATTTACCGACATCTTGATAGCCTCACCGGCCTTTGCATTAAAATTATGGTCATAATGTAATGACTTGATAGTGGTTGCACCTATTGTTACTTTTACGTCTTTCATGTTTTCCCTCCTGAATTAACTGTTGTACTGTTCTGAACAACTACTCAACTGCTTTCAATGTTTTCATCCGCTCGCTTAACTTCTTAAACTCCTCCGGAAGTCCTTCCGATCCAAGGACATCCCCCCTGCCCTGGTCACAAAGTCCTGACAGTTCAGGATCAATAGGCAGCCTTACTACAGTATCTATTCCATATTCGTCAGCAGCTTCCTTAACACGGCTCTTACCGAATATTTCATGTATTCCGCCACAGTCCGGGCACTTGAAATAGGACATATTCTCGACTATCCCCAATACCGGCACATTCATCATTTCAGCCATTTTGACAGCCTTGGAGACGATCATTCCGACCAGTTCCTGCGGCGAAGTCACTATCACGATCCCATCCACCGGAAGGGACTGCATAACAGTAAGTGCTACATCACCTGTTCCCGGAGGCATATCTACAAACATATAGTCCACCTCTCCCCAGGCTACGTCAGTCCAAAACTGCTTCACTGCATTTGATATAAGCGTCCCCCTCCATAATACAGGATCCGAAGGATCGTCAAGAAGCAGGTTAATGCTCATAAGCTTTATATCATTTATCGTCTCTGCCGGAAGTATGTTCTTGCCGTCATAGCCGGCCTTTTCCGTTATCCCGTACATCCTTGGAATAGACGGACCGGTGATATCCGCATCAAGGATCCCGACTTTATTCCCCTGTGCCTGCATACTGTTTGCAAGAAGGGAGGTGACCATGGACTTACCCACACCACCTTTGCCGCTTATAACCGCAACAACATGCTTTATATCCGATGCATCATTCTGGGGAGCCTTTGCTATCCCGCCATTTCTGCTATTGCAGCCGCTCACTCCGCATGAGCTGCAATTTCCCTCACAACCTTCAGCCATTTTATCCTCCAAACTAAAGAGGATCCGAAGACCCTCTGTCTTTAACGTTAATATATTTTATCAGTATCCCAGCTCGCCCTGCTGCTTCTTCATAAGGAACAGATCGGCAATAGCCTTAGCCAGCCTGTATGGGTAAAGCTGCATCATCTGCGTCTGTATATGCTCCCCCATCTTAACATCAAATGCAATCTGCACAAAACGGTCATCATTCTTGAATGAATCATCAATAAACGCGCCCGCCTCGATAAACTCTGTGCTGGGTGTGGAAATATCCACCATTTTATTTAACATCATGCCCATTGCGGTAGCCGCCGAACCCATCATCTGGTTCATGGACTCTGATACGGCGCTCAAATGAAGCTCAGATATATCCTGCTGATAAAACATTCCATGCCCGTCGCTCCCCATCATAAGATCCGTCATGACCTTGACATCATCTTCCTTAAGGAAAAGCACACTGAAACCGTCCAGGCCTTTTACATAATCCACTCTGGTAATAACAGACTTTTCTTTGTTTTCCTCAACTGCCTCCCCTTTGTTCTTGATCATAACATTGGGTGTGGAGATATCAATATCACCATGAATGAGCACTGACAATGCCGTCATCGCATTACCCAGAGTGATATTAGCCACCTCGCCTATGGCAGAAAGCTCCATATCGTTAAATCCGCTGGCATCAGCCTTTTCAATAGCAGCTTTTGTAGCCGCATTCTTAGCTGCATTATCCATATTGCAGTCTCCCATCCACTCATATTAAAACTGTATAAACAGACTATCTACAAAAACTTATAAATCATTATATCAAAGCAGCCGTTTTAATGCAAAAAACTTTTTATACCGCCATTTTAACCGACAATTTAATTATCGATCTTCAACAGTTCTGAAAATGAGTAGGAAATATTTTCCTTTTCTGAATCAACGCTGATCGTATAACTCCTGGTCTGACAGCCATTCTTGCGCAGTGTCACCACATAAGTTCCGGCCTTTTTCTCAAATTTAACAGGCGATATACCTACATATGTTCCATCAAGATAGACCTCCACGCCCTCCGGCGCCTCTATAGTCACGTAATAAACGCCCGGGGTCACCACATTTGATGCCGATGTCGGGGCGGGTGTAACATTCACATCAGCAGGAACAGTCGGTGAAGCTGAAGGCACAGCATCAGAGGCATTTTCTGACACAGCTGAATCCAATGACACACTGTTCTCTGATGCACTATTGTCCGAGGCACTGTTCTCCGATAATGATCTTGCAGTGGGAGCAGGTGTCGCAGGTGATGCAGCAGGGCTGCCGTCACTCACAAGTGTTACGCCCAATGCCGCATGCGGTTCAGCAACCCTTATGTATCTGCTCACAGTCTCATATCCCTGAGCGGTCACCACCATCTGATGAAGCCCGTATGACAGCTCTATCTCATCCGTTATATCAGCCTTCTCGCCATCAATATAAACATTGGCATTTTCAGGAACAACCGTAAAAATTATCCCCCCGTACAGAGGCTCCGTCTGATAACGGCTCAGATCCAGGCTTATCTCAGAACCATCCGACACCTGAAGATTCTCTTCCCCTGATACGCCGTCTTTTGAAATATACGCCGTATAATTTCCTGTAGGAACAGGAATGAACATGTCTTTAGTGATCTGATATACAAGAGCATCCCCCAATTGTATCCAGCCTCCTTCAAAAGCAGCGGTATTCTCAAGCCTCAGATACCCGTGTCCCCTGTCCACTTTTATGCTGTATATCGTATGTTCAAGACCGCATACGCGTATGCTGTCAGCAACGCTTATGTCCATCAGTTCACCACTTCCGGAGGGGAGTATCACTTCCGCACAGTCTGCAATGTAATAACGTTCACCGTCTATCATCACGCTTCTGCCACCGTTTTCCGGCTTGAAGTTTTCTATATCCTTTATCAAAAAACCATCTGCGGATATCTGAAGAGAATTAAGTCTTTTGCGCATATGCATGAATGTCACATCCACCATTGTGCCGTTTTCCAGCTGTGAGAGCGCAATACCCTGTCCGTACCTGTTCGTAAAAAGAGTTGCGCCGTCATAATGAAGCGTATACCTCTTACCCAGTTCAGGATTTAAGAATGTAATAGTCTGTTTCTCCGTATCCCGGCTCACCACGGCTGCCGTATCAACAGAATCATAATTCCCCGCAACAGCAGGCATGAACCCTGTGTCAGCATATCCCTCATTTTGATCCGGAGCGCCGTTTTCAACCTGCAGTGAGTCATTTAAAAGGTAGATTGCAATGGAAAAAAGCAGTAATGAAAGGATCATTACCGCAATAACATATACAGGACTTACCCTGCGTCTGTTTACTTTTTTTCTTCCATCCTGCTTCTTCATCTGCTTCATCCGCCGGTTATATTATCATTCCCATTGTCTAAATATTTTCCTAAAAACCAGTGTATCCTGCATTTATGAAACTAAACTTCCCACTTGTTATATTCCGCTGACACCGGCAGCTCGCCTGACGATGGTGTCACTTGTACTGCTCAAATAAACACAGTCAGATAATACTGCACAGCATGGAAAGTTTTAGTATCTGACACTAATTTTTATACTGCGCCAGGTGCGCCATAAGATATTCCCTGTCATTATGCGATGGCTCTTCTATCACGTCTTCCAGCATTTTCTGAAGTATCTCTCCCATTCCCGGTCCGGGGCGTATGCCGGCCTCTATCAGGTCAGTCCCCTTTACAGCCAGTTCCTTAAGGGACATGCATTCGTTATCATTCTTAACTTCTTTATAAAGCCTCCTGATGTCAGAAAGCCTTTGAAGCTTTTCTTCACGCATATACAGGCTCTGCGCCAGAGCATCAGCCTCATTCACATAATATAAAAGCGGAAAATATTCCTCTCCCACTTTTCCTATTATCCGTCTCACATTTCTCTTTTCAGCAGGATAACGCATTTCATGAGCAGCAATAAGCCCCGAGACCATTTTTACGGTATCATTGTCATATCTTAAGCGCCTTAATATTTCCTCCGACATCTGCGCCCCCAGTTCCGGATGGCCTTTGAAATGAGCTATTCCTTCTTCGTCCACCGTCTTTTTTGCAGGCTTGCCTATATCATGGAGAAGCATTGTAAGCCTCAGGATCTTCTTATTCTTCTCATATTCTTCACCCGGATATTCCTCTGCCAGCCGCTCCAGATTTACGGCACTCACAGCGTGAAGCATATGTTCACCCACATTATAGGCATGATGGGGATTCTCCTGTGCAGTCACCATACAGGCATCAAACTCCGGTAAAAATACCCTCGTAAGCCCCGACTCATAGAACATCCTGAAAAACTCCGGATTATCGCTCATTAAGAGTTTTTCTGCTTCCACCCTTATCCTCTCAGCACTGACCTTTTCCAGTGCAGGCGCAAGCTTTTTTATAGCGTTATAGGTAGCCGGCTCAATATCCGCACCGAGCTGGGCCGCAAAACGTATAGCACGCATCATCCGGAGAGCGTCCTCACCAAAACGCTTCTCAGCATCTCCCACACATCTGATGATCCCGTTTGAAAGGTCTTCCCTTCCTCCGAAAAGATCCACCAGTCCCTTTTCAGGGTGGTATGCCATTGCGTTTATGGTAAAGTCCCGCCGCTCCAGATCCTTTGAAAGGTCTGATGTAAATGTCACGTTCCTGGGGTGTCTTCCGTCATCATAAATGCCGTCTATCCTGTAGGTAGTAACTTCGTATCCGTTCAGGACTCCTTCTGACTTCATCAGTACAGTGACAGTTCCGTGCTTTATCCCGGTATCTACCGTACGTCGGAAAAGTCCTTTAACCTCCGTGGGTGAAGCAGACGTAGTTATATCCCAGTCAGCAGGCATCCTGCCTAAAACAGAATCCCGCACACATCCTCCCACTACATAGGCTTCGTGACCGGCATCATTAAGTATTCTGATTATCTTCCGTGCATCCTCCGGCACGTTGATCTTGATATTGCTCATATTTTTCTTTATGCAAATGAATTTATCGCATCTGCCACATACTGCTGTTCTTCCATGGTGATCCCCGTATACATGGGAATCGACAGCACCTCATCAGCCAGTCTCTCCGTAACCGGAAGACTCCCCTTCTTAACCCCGAGATATTCATAGGCCTGTGAGAGATGCGGCGGTATGGGATAGTGGATTATTGTCATGATACCTTTCTCTTTAAGAAAAGCAGCCAGTTCATCCCTTCTTTTGCTGCGTACCACATACTGGTGGAACACATGTGTTGCACCGGGCCTGCGCTTTGGAAGCTCTACAAGAGGATTTTTTATGTTTTCATCATAAAAAGCAGCTGCCGCTACCCTTTCCTCCCTGCACTCGTCCTCATGTAACAGGCGTACTTTCAGAAGCGCTGCCTGTATCTCATCAAGGCGTGAATTCATTCCCACTTCCTCATTGTAATAGCGTACAGCACTCCCATAATTACGAAGCATCCTGATCTTTTTGTCATATTCGGCATTGTCGGTTATCACCGCTCCACCGTCACCGAAAGCACCGATATTCTTTGACGGATAAAACGAAAAACAGCCTATGTCGCCAAAGGTTCCTGTCATTTTGTCTCCGAATCTTGCTCCATGGGACTGTGCGCAATCTTCAATAAGTTTAAGGCCATGTTTTCTGCAGACAGCAGTTATCTCATCCATCTGTGCTGCCTGACCGTAAAGATGTACCACCATGACAGCCTTTGTGTTAGGTGTGATCTTCCTTTCTACCTCTGCGGGATCCAGTGAAAAGTATTCATCAGGCTCAGCAAAAACAGGCGTTGCCCCGGCAATCGTTATTCCCATTACACTGGCAATATAGGTGTTGCCCTGTACGATCACCTCATCGCCTTCTTTTAATCCTATGGCCCTGCATGCCAATGTCAGGGCATCCAAACCATTACCGCAGCCCACGCAGTATTCTGCCCCCATGTATTTTGCATACTGTTTTTCAAATTCACTCAGCTCTTTTCCCAATATGTAATAACCGGACCTCAGGGCACGCAAAGCCGCATCTTCAAATTCCTGCTGGTATCTGAAGAACCCCCTGTCCAGTCTGTTTGTCATTATTTCCTGCATATAGCCTCCTGTTTTCGCCTCGTACACATTTCTGATCAGCCGTTTAGAAAACCACTGACGGCTGTGAGGCAGTCTTTTCAGAAAAATCCATCAATCATAAAGGGGTTTGTCATTTATGCAGTCGATAAGATCCCCTACAGTTTCCAGTTCTGCAAACTCTTCTTCACTTATTTCTATACGGTATTCATCCTCAACTGCCATGATGAATTCCATCATTTCAAAAGAGTCAGACAGAAGATCATCCTTAAAACTGATATCCCCGGTTATCGCCATTTCATCAGGGACACCAAGTTTATCCCTCATCAGTTCACTTATGCGTTCAAGCATAATTCCCCTTTCCGCCGCTTTTTACGCAGCTTAGCAAAAAGAATCTTTAAATCCAATAATTCATCTCAGCTTCACCGCTCCCTCATTTCCAAGATACCCCGGTCCTAAAAGATAGATCAGCCAGTCCGGATCCGTCTCCTCTATGATACCATAAACATCCTCATCTGCAGACATGTATCTCAGATCCAGGAGGTGGATCTCACTGCAGTCATGTATCAGGAACGGCGCTATGGCAACTGCGGTTGAGTCCCGCACAATTACCATTTTAATATCGTTCGGTGCATTTTCATTCTTTAAGATCATATGGTCGTAGTCCTGATGAAGATATGCATAATAGGCATAATAGTCAAAGCTGTATCCTGCAAGATTCTCGTAGTATACAAAGGCATCTTCAAAATTTCCCTCCCTGTGTATCCCCTGGGAAGGCACATCAAGGGACATTTTCGTATCCCACTTTGGAAGCCATAATTCATAGTCATCGAGCCCGGTAAAGAACCGGCCTGTCATACGTCCATGAGTGCCCAAAAATACGTCTTTGTATTCGTTACATGAATAATTATCCTCATTCATCCAATCGACATCAGGTGCTGCCATGCCGCTTTTTTCATTAACAAATTTACCCATCTCGCAGGCTGTGATAAAAGCCGCATTATTTCTCATGTGATGGTCCGTACGGTAAAAATAACCGTACCAGTCGCCGCCTTCACGCTCCAGTATCTCCCTTACGCTCAGGTTAGGTATTCCCTGCTCATTAAGGTATTCCGTCATCCGTGCGGCTTTGTCTCCCGCACTGCTCTCCACACCAAAGGGAAGATCCGCTTCCGTTTCTTCCTTACCACAGCCCTGTACATAAAGGAATTCAATGCCGTGTGCCTTAGCAAATTCGTATGCATCCGCTGCCCCCTCCTCTGCCGGCACTATGTCCGGATAAAGATCAGGCATGGTGGCATATCCGTTGTCAAGAACCGCAACATCGGAATAGGCCGTGCTGCCGAAAGCCATTCGCTTGCACATAAGCTTCTGCAATGCGCCCCAGGCATCCACACCGTAATCACGGGCAAGCTCAAGCTGTGCAATACCCTTCACATGGCCGTCCGGCTCCAGATCAGCTGCAAACTCATAGAAATTGAGCGCGGTAAAAAAAGCTGTGATCAAAAGAAAAGCACACATAAAGATACGGCCGGATATATAGCCGGTTCTGTTCACTTTTTCTTTTTCAGTCTTAGTTTCCATTTTATTTCCTTACGACCTCTTTTATCATGTATTTACAACCTTTGCAAATAAATACAAAAGCAGTCTGTCCCTAAAAGTTAAAGTATATGAACGGACTGTAGCCGCCCTTTAGTATGTATACTATACTTATCAAGAATACCGGGATCAACAGTGATCTCTTTATCGCAGGGAAACGGTCCAGCTTCTTCCCGACCGGGGTTGCAAATGCTATGCCGGCAATAAAGAAAAGAATATTGTCTTTTACATAAAATAAGGCTGCTGCGGCTGATGTTCCAAGCACAGGTGCTGCCCCCGGTACAAACATCTGCTTTATATAACAAAGCATCGTGGGTACATCAGGCGAGAAAAATACCACCATCCCCAGAGTAACAACCAGCATGGTATATATGTTATTCAGCACTGCAGGGATCTTCCATTTTTTCCCCATGCCTGTCGAATGCTCGAATAAAAGAAAACAGAAGTTAAACATTCCCCATATTATGTAAGTCCAGTTTGCACCATGCCAGACACCGGTCGCCAGCCATACCACTGAGGTTGCGAGCATTGTACATATGCTCTCCGCTCTTTTACGCCCCAGCTTCTCCTTGAGGATTTTCTTTCCCTTCTGCATGCCGTCACTCCTGAGTATAGGATACATAAGATAATCCCTGAACCATGTAGTAAGAGAAATATGCCATCTTCGCCAGAACTCCGTGACGCTTTTGGATACATACGGATAGTCAAAGTTTTCTTCGAATTTAAAACCGAACATCCCCCCAAGACCTATGGCCATATCCGAATAACCGGAAAAATCAAAGTAAATGCACAGGACAAGACAGACTGCTCCCAGCCACGCAGACGCCGGAGATATACTTTCCCCTGCTGCCACATGCCCCATCATCCTGTAGCCGAAAAGACTGCAGGTATCTGCCAGAAGTATCTTTTTCCCCACGCCGATAAGAAAACGTTCGGTACCTTTTACAAACTTCTCTGTAGTTTCAGTCCTTTCCCTTATCTGCTCTGCGACATCCGAATACCTTACGATAGGTCCGGCCACCAGCTGCGGGAAAAGTGCGATATATAAAGCCACATCCAGCGGATTCTTCTGAACCTTTGCATTTCCTCTGTATACATCCACCACATAGGAAAGTGCCTGGAATGTGAAAAAAGATATACCTATGGGAAGTGCAATACCCACAAGCGGGATCTCGGACTTAAAGATAAAATTAATATTGCTTATTGAAAAATCAAGATATTTATATACAAAAAGCAAGCCTATATTACATATCACGGATATGGCAACGACTGCCTTACGGGTTCTCTCCGAAAGCCGCTGTTTCTCACTGTCAACAAGCAGCGCAAAGACATAGTTCATGACTGCCGAAACGATCAGCAGAATGACATTTTTCCCTTCACCCCAGGCATAAAAGAAAAGACTGCCTGCAAGCAGGAGCAGGTTCTTAACCTTAATATTCTTTTTGCATATGATATGTCCGAAAAGATAATATCCGGCAAGCATTGCCGGCAGAAAAGCGAACAGGAATATGACGCTTGGAAAAATCATCCTTCCCGCCTCCGTTCGCAGATAATATGTCCGTCTTCAACCCTGTAGACCATATCGCATTTTTCAATGGTCTGCAGCCTGTGGGCGATTATCACTAAGGTCTTCCTGCCCATAAAACGGTTTATGGAATCCATTATGGCAGCCTCTGTATCATTATCAAGGGCAGATGTAGCCTCATCAAGGATAAGTATCTCCGGATCATCATACAATGCCCTCGCAATACCGATACGCTGCCTCTGGCCACCGGAAAGTCTTACTCCCCTTTCTCCGATACCGGTATCAAGTCCCTCGGGAAGAGACCTTACAAACTCATCAAGCTGCGCCTCAGTGAGCACTTCCCAGATACGCTCCTCGGAGATTTCATCTTCCGGTATACCGAAAGCCACATTACGTCGTATGCTGTCATCAAGCATGAAAATAGTCTGGGGAATATAGCCCACATTTTTAAGCCACCTGCGGTAATTGGAATTCTCCATAACATCCTGTCCGTCAGCCTTTATGGTTCCCGACTGCATCTTAAGAAGTCCCAACAGCACATCCACTATGGTAGATTTTCCGGCACCGCTGCTTCCCACTATACCGATGCTCATTCCCACCGGAATGGTGAGGCTTGCATCATCGAATATAAGCTTTTCCGTATTCGGATATTTGTAGGTAATATGTGAAAGCTCTACCTTTTCATGTACCGGTAGCTTATCCTTAACAGGCATAAGGTCAGCCATATCGGTATTTTTATCATCAATATCTCCCTGCAGATTATCGGACACTCCCATAAGGAAGGGCTCAAAATATGCAATATTGTTTATCTGATTGTTGATGCGGTTGGCACAGGGCATGAGGCGCACCACCGCCACACCGAAAGCTGAGAGTATTGCCAGCATATCCGTAGTGTCCTGACCGTTTAATATAAGTATCAGCATGTAAAGGACCATTGCGGCTACACAGATGGTCTCTATCAGGAGCCTGGGGATATTGCTGTAGAGAGTATATTTCTGCACAGCATCCACATAGCCCTTGCCGCAGCGGATATATTCATCCACGAAATAGGCTTCCCTTCCGCCTACCTTCACATCCTTTATCCCCGTCACAGTCTGGCTTATCCATTTGAAGAGACCGCTGTAATAATCCTGATTGTCCTCACCCGCCTTTCGCATAACAGGTTTCAGAACAAGCTTTATAATGAAGAGTACTGCCCCCAGAAGACCGGATATCATCACTGTCATCATAGGCTCGGCCCAGAGAAGGACCGCTATAAGGAAAAGTGCAACTATCGTCTCCGATACAAGAGTCAGGAGAGAAAGTATAAGGGCATACATATTATTTACATCAGAGGTAATACTCCTCTGTATCACGGCTGTATCCGCATTAAGAAAATATTCATAGTTCCTGCGTATGTAATTCTTCATCATGCGCTCGGATGTTCTGAACTGATTTGTATAAACGAAACGATATAGGACCTTCTGCTGAATATACAGGAATATATTTTTTACTACAAATGCAAGTATCAGAAGTACCATTACAAGAATGGTAAAATCCCTCGGCGAATGCATTCCCAGAGCATTATATACCGGGGCCACATATTTATTACCTGTCACCGCATCCTGATCCATGACAATGGAAATAACAGGTATGACAAGAGTAACGCTGGCGGTTTCAAGAATGGCACCGATAAGCATCATTATAACAAGTACCACCATAAAACCCTTCTGTTTTTTGTCCAGGAGTTTATTTAATTTACTGACTATCTTTAACATTCGTTTTTTGCTCTGTCCTATCTGTAATATGTAATATTTCGGCGTTCGCCTCGCGACCGCCTCGCTTATTCTGGTTGCGATATACAGATTGCTTCGCCGCTCCCGCGCCTCCCGCAATCTGACGCTCATTCGCATTCCGCTTCGGCGTTCGCCTCGCTTCATGCTCATGACCGTTCGGGATTAAAGCGCATACGGCTTTTCATGCAAGCATGAAGCCGTATGCGTTTCAATCCCTTTATCGCTCAGATCTTATGCCTGTGCATATCCACAGGCTCGTACTTATCCATGAAATCATGACCCAGTCTTATCTTTTCATCGGCAAAGGTTATTGCTCCAAGCTCAGTATAAACTGAAACCACGGTGTCAAAATGTAGATTTTCAAAAAATCCTAACAGTTCCATTGGCACGGTAGGCGAAATCTGCGGATAATCAGGAAACTCTGTCCTATAATCGAGTACATCCCTTGGGTGAGGCTTTATGAAGACAATGCTTCTGCTGCCCTCCTTATTGCGGCCATATGTTTCTATCAGATCCTGCATTATCTTCTTACGGGTCTCCAGATCAGTCAGCGGGTCTGACAGTATCAGCACCGCCCTGCTGCCGCTCATTTTCAGCTCCTCTGCAATCTTCTCTATCTCAGACTTATTCTCCACAAAAGCGGAAAGCAGGATTTCCTTATCTGCCTGGGTCAGACGGTCATACAGCGGTTTGCGAGGTACTACTTTATACTTTTTATAATCGTACTGCAGGACGGATCTGTCATTTATCTCCATATCTATACAGTATTTTGAATAACCGTTTTCTATAAATATAAGATTAAGCGAGGCAAAAACCGTCTTTAATTTAAAATGCCCTGCATTGCTTATCCTCGCAAGATCAAGAGTCTTCAGACAGTCAAGCCCATCCTCTATGGCATGATAGCGTATCTTATGCTTATTCAGATACAGCCCTATGGGATCAGTATCACAATAGACATATACATCCCTATATTCTCCGAAATCAACCGGCACAAAGGGTTCCTGTGCCTTGGCAAAAGCAGAAGTAAACTTTATCCGCTGTATCATATTGGAAACTATATTGCCGCGGTCCTTTTTTAATTCTGCCAGTTCCGGAAAGAAACTTTCCCGTTTTTCATCAAATTCTATGACTTCCTCAAAAAATCCGAGTTCTTCTATCCTATCCTTAAGTCCGCCAAAGTTATTTGACATAAGGCTTAGGACCAGTGTCGCTCCTTTGTCACGGTCATCCCTTGCCCGAAGCTCAAATTCTTTTAGGAATGTGATCAGCACATGGTAAAATGTGTGACACACATAAATTCTGTCTTTCATGAAATCCTCCGGCTCCGGTACTTAGCCGTCACAATGATCCTGACACTCCCTGACCGCTGCATTCCCCACCTGCCCAGGAACAGTTAACCAGCGAGACAATGATCTTAAGGGTAATTGGCAGCTGTTGTTACGATAATTGTACAAATAAGCCACATGACAGTATAACATATTTAAAAAGTGCTAGGAACAATAACAAATGGCCTACTCAATAAGGGCTGTTCATATTCTCGGCAACTGCTACAGCCTCCTCGAAACTCTTGTCATCTTTCTGCTCTGCACTATGATATTGCAGCCTCTTTCTGCAAGGAAAAGTGCCGCAAGTCTTCCTATACCTCTTGCTCCACCGGTTACGAGTGCCCATCTTCCTTTTACATCAACCATAAAAGCCTTATTACATGAACAGAATTTTCATAACATGAATTACCCACAGTAGCAACTTCCACTGCTGACACAATCAAGATGATACTCGAACAGAATCGGCAATTCTCCTAACCTGCTCATTGGGATAGCCGCAGAAATCTACTATTTCTTCCACCGTCTTGCCACGGCGTAGCATTTCGGTGATTTTTTCTTCGTCGCGCTTAACCATTCCAAGAGCAATACCTTCTTTACGGCCTTCTACACGACCTTCCTCGCGACCTTCTGCACGGCCCTCCGCCCGGCCTTCTGCACGCCCCTCTTCACGGCCTTCTTCTTTGAACAGCTGCATAGTTTCGGCTTCATTATATTCTGTAAGGCACATACTCTTCACCTCCGCCTACGCCTCAAGGGCATCAGCAACTTTCCTTACCTGCTCACAGGGATAACCGCAGAATTCAACTATTTCATCAACTGTCTTGCCACGGCGCAGCATATCGGTGATCTTTTCTCTGTCACGTATCTCACGCCCTTCTGCAAGTCCTTTCGTGTGCCCTTCTTCAAGTCCTTCTGCCCGGCCCTCTTCGCGGCCTTCTTCCTTGAACATCTGCATCGTTTCGGCTTCATTATATTCTGTCAGGCACATATTCTTCACCTCCGCCCTATTGCCGATAAGAAATTCCCTAATGGAAAAATCCTCAGGCATCTCGTCAAGGATACAGTCCACGGCTTCCTCCAAGGACATTTTCCCATGATACTTCTTATTTCTTACGCTGTCCACAAACCACGAGTATTCCTTAAGCGGCCTGCAGCTTTCAAGCAGTTCTTTATTATTACCTAAGTTAATATTTATCAGTCTGACATTTACTTCTACATCCGACAGTTCAGCATTCTTC